>Ga0247727_10000046_pt1 | contig 244581 bp, 224 predicted proteins | sample WisWelCaveWW1625_FD_202498 | JGI IMG/M metagenome (GOLD analysis project Ga0247727, IMG submission 202498) | Biofilm microbial communities from Wishing Well Cave, Virginia, United States - WW16-25 | ecosystem: Environmental > Aquatic > Deep subsurface > Groundwater > Cave microbial mat... | reverse complement strand
TGTTCCTCGAAGTGAAGTTGTTCCATAGGGTACGAGATTCCTTTCTCCCTGACAGGGTTAGGAACTCGTACCCTTTCTCTTTCCTCATTGCAATCCCAAAAGGACACACTTCTATATACAGCACGGTCGTAAGTTAACGTTTTTTTAATAGTATCTATCTTGGGATCGTTCTGTTATATTAACATCGTTTGTTGGTATTGCTTTCTTTATAAATATGCCTACTCGAGAGAAGCACTTGCGGCATAGCCGGACAAGGCAATTTAGCACTCCCTGAAGCTTCTTAGCGCATTCCGAGCCAATCAGGCTGTTTTCGTCTTCCTTTTTCTTATTGAGTGTCAGGTGAATTTTTTGAGGTGGGCCAATGCCGACTGAAGATGCTGTGGAAGTGACGGGAACCGTGAGGGAAGTTTTGCCCAATTCCCAATACCGCGTTGTACTTGAAAATGGCCATAAAGTGCTGGCTTATGCCGCGGGAAAATTAAAATTTCGCCATATACGTATTATCGCGGGGGATACGGTGTTGCTGCATTTGTCTCCGTATGACCTGACGCGCGGAAGAATCGTTTGGAGAAATAAGTAGCCCAGGAGGTTAAACTTATGAAAGAAGCAATTACAAAAGATGATTTGGTTTTCCATTCTGTGCACGGCTTGTGCCGTGTCGCTTCGGTCACATCGTCGGCTCTACCGAAAGAAGTCAATTATTCGCTTCTTCCGGTTTCGGCCAATAAAGGCAAGGTGCGTTTTATTATTCCGGAAAGTTCTCTGGAAATGTCCGGTTTTAGCAAATTGATCTCCGTCAAAGAAGCCCACGCCATTTTGGACTATTTCAAGACTGGCGAAAAAAAGGATTCCGCGTGCAGTCAGGCTTGGACTCTGGCGATCACGGTTTGGTCTGAATCCTGCAATGCGGAGGCTGTGAAAGATAAAAAGAAACGTCAGGTACTGGAGCGTTCCGTAAATGCTCTTGTCGGCGAACTGGCTTATGTTTTGAAATCTACTTTAAAAGAGATGGCGGAAAGAATTCAAAGAAATTTGGGAGCCATTTCAAAAATCAATCCGCTTGTGCTTGCCGTCCTGGGCAATGTCGACGATAATTAGCAGTCCCCGGTAATCAAACTTCTACTATTTTATGTTTTGATTTGTGGCCCGAAACAAGGTGCAGGGTGGATTTAGGAACCTTGAGGTAGCGGGCAAGAGTCTCAATCATAGCTTCGTTAGCCCGACCTTCCGCAGGAGGCGCTTTGACCGATACTCGAAAATGCGTTTTGTCGATCGCCTCGACCCGGTCTTCTTTCGCGTTCGCCTTCACTGTCACGAAAATTCTCACAACTTAACCGTGATCGAGTTATGCAGATGCATCGAACTTATGCGGCAAATAAATGATCAATCTCGCCTGCCCGTAGATAATCCTCTTTTTTGCCTTCTTTAATCTTCTTGATCACACCCATATCCTGAAGATCTTCCAATTTCTCGACGAATAGTTCTTTGACGCAGCTCGAGAAATCCGTGTGGTAATAGGCAAGCAGCACCTTTAACTTGCTTTCTTCTTCTTTATTGAAACGAACAGTCCTCACGGCCATCGCTTGTAAATCTCCCCTCTGGGCCCTATTTCCTCAACATAAATAGATTGGTCGTCCATGTGGAAAATAGCCCGGTAATTTCGAATTCGCAGTCTGAAATAAACATGTGGCCCTTTGGTCACCAACCTCTTGATATCGAAAAGCCTCATATTTCGGCTAGCTGCGAAAGCATCAAACGCATCCCGAAAGTCCACCCATATCTCTTGAGGCAACTGATGCCTTTTAACTTTTTTCGCGATGCTCTTGCTATAGAGAACTTCCATGTCTAATAGTAATACATTGTATACATTATTTCAAGCGGGCATTCAATTCGTCGGCCGGCCGACGAATTCAAACAGCTCAACCTGTCCCTCTAAAGGGGACTGCCCCCTTTTCTTTTATTCCCTGTAATGGGTTCTCGCCCTCTCGATATAAACCACTTTTTTGTGACTGTCGATACTATAGACAATGCGATCTTGATAAGTAAGCAGGTAGGAACAGCTTCCAGCTAAATCGCCTAACAGTTTCTTACCCTGAAAGGGCTCCTTGGCAATCACTTCGGTCAGGATATCATAGAGTTTGTTTTTTAATTTGGGGGGGAGTTTCTGTATATCCTTCTCCGCCCGGCGGGTAATCCGGATTTTGTAACCTGCGGAACTCATCGACCGAAGATGTCTTTGAGGGATTTGGTTCTGCCGGCCCTAATATCGGTCCGGGCTTCTCGGATGCTTTTGATCATCCCGGGGGTGGAAAGAAGCTCCAGAGTCTCAAGAAGGCTCTCGTAGTCTTCTTCAGAAATCAGCACGACATCTCCGGAAGGCGCCTGAATTTTGATCGGGACGTGGCCTCTCACCGATTTTTGGAAAAGCTTAAACAGGTTTTGCCGCGCTTCAGTAGCGGTGAGCGTTGTCATCGTTTTGCCTCCCTTGTGTGATTATGTACGCAATCATGTACATACCATAACACACGGTTATCCGCGGTTCAAGCAACCTTTTGAAATAATACTTTGCAAGGGGCTAAGACCACCAGTCCTTCAATTGGGCTCGAAGGATAACTTCAATTGGTCGGCCGGCCGACCAATTCAAACAGCTCAACCGGTCCCCTGGAGAACTGGTATTCGCCAATTATTGGGCTTGGTGAAACAAGATTCAGACCGCTGCCAGCATTTCTTCGGAAGATGTTTCAAATTCTTCGGCGAGCTGATCGAATCCGTTTCCTCCCTGTTCAAGGCGCCAAAGCCAGCGAGCCAAACGGATTTGGAGATCAACCAGCTTTACCTGGAGATTAAAAGGGGCTTCAGAAGCAGTCCACTCAATGAAGTATTCACTTTCACGAATCAAATTTTTAATGAGGTCGATATTCTGTCCTCTTTTGGAAAAAGACGAAATTCTCGCAAGATTAGCGGCTAACGCGGCAAGCCGTTTGGGGAAATGCTCTTGAAGATAACGTTGGCGGATTGCTGTCAAATCCATCTCAGGCAAGCTCCAAAAGATTTCTTGTGATCTGTTCTACTTTGGAACGAATTTCAAAATCCTGAATTTGCATTTTTCGATTATTCTGACGAGGACGAATATTGATCAAGGCGTCAAATTCTATTGTTTTCGTTACCGGATCCCAGTTTGCACCCCAAATATTTTCCTGTTTGCTTTCATGTTCAAGAAGAACGGCTTCGCAATCGGCATGCATAATTCCCCCACCGGCCAAAATCCCTTGCTCTATGTCCACAGCAATCTTGATGTAGCTATCGAGCGTTTTCAACATCTCCTGAATTTCTTCCCTGGTGGCCTTTTTGCGGATCACAAGTATTTCCATATTAGGCAGGATTATATCACACCGACACAACATAACAGCTCATCGATAGCACTTTTCACCCAACTCAATTCGTCCGGCGCCGGACCAATTCGCCTCAGCTCAATTCATCGGCCCGCCGATGAATTCATACGTAAACACTGCCTGTCCCTCGGCTGGGGACTGTCACCTTTTTTTGCTACGGTGTCTGGCACCTATTTTTGTTCCGGTACCGAATCGTTTTCTCTATCACTAAGAAAATGACTCAGCTTCTTCATCAACAGATAAAGTAATCCAAAAACTGGAATTAATATCAATCCGTCAAAATTTGATCCCCCAATCAAAATTAATGGCGAGTCGGATTTGTTTAGCAGAATAAATAAAGGCAGAGCAATAGCCAAGTAAATGCTAAGCCAGGCAAAGTCTACAGTTTTTTGCTTATGCATATGAAACCAGGCCATCCAAAAGTTATCAACAACTCTAGGGGAAATGCATATTCCTTTTAAGCGGGTTTTATTCCGCAGGAGCGTCAATGTATGGAGAAAGTTGTTTTGGCGGTTCACCCTAAATACTTTTCGAGCCTTACCCGGACGAACGTCGAGCCCCTCAGTTCGCGAAAAAGACCTCCCGTCTTTTAGGTCAATTCTTAGAGTAAATGTTCGAGTAATCGGCACGGCATTTACGATTTCTGTCACATCGCTAAAAAAGAAATTTCTAACGTTATGGTAAGAATATTGAACATCGCCCAGACTGACCGTATCGCCGGTTAAGATAATCTGCTGGGCCGATTCACTACCGAAGAAGAAAGGTCCATGTTTTGTATCATTCATATGTGTATGTAAAACCGCGAGGCGTTACCGCCGTTGTCAAGTTAAAACAACATGATACTCACGGCAGAGCCGCCTGTTGGCAGTTACTAACGGACTGCGTTCTGATCATTTTTTAAAGCGTCCAAAAACCGATAGGTGGTGAAACCATTGTCATGTTCGTATTCAAATGCATTTCCAAACTCAAGCGAGATCTTGTTGAGTAAAGCTATTGTCGCTTCAATAAGATTCCCCATACCTTCTGGAGTAATATCCGCCTGCCTGAATGCGGTTTCTGGGTCCCATACATTATGTGCAAAATATTTATCTCGTAGCATTCGGACTTTATTAATTAGAGGCCTCATTTGAGCAATTTGATTTTTAATTTCCTCCAGAACATTTTGATGGATGAGAGCATGTTTGTTCATTGCCGCAACAAAGCTATTAAAATTTATGCCAGAGCAGCATATCTTGCAAATAGCCATTAATGCAGATGTGAAATGGGCAATATCGGTAGGCTCGAAAAAATTGCCGTAATGCTCTTTTATCTGATTATATTCTGCGTTATTTTTATTTAAGATAATCCATATTTGGTAATGCTCTTTTGCCGCATGAGCTGCATAAAATAATCTCTTCAAATTTTTTTCTCTTTCTTGTGCTATAACCAGATTAGAAGAAGGCTTCATAGCTTATTACATTTCATGAGCTTTCTACTTTCAGATAGCTGAAGTTTTTGAGATATAGCATACCAAAACATTTACCCCTCCGCTTTGCCGGGTTTAGGTTGGGTGGCGGTGGATTGCTGGAAGAGTTCGGAGTAAATTTTTTCGGATTCGAGAAGGTATTTTTTGGCGAGATCGATGAGGGATTTGGCGGCGGGTTCCGAGGCTTCGGATTTTTTGGCGGATTCAAACTTTTCAGAGGAGTTAAGCCATTCCTGCGAGGCTTTGCCTGAACGGATAAAAATATTTTCAAACTCCCAAAGCGTTTGTTCGGAAGTAAAAGGGTCCACAAGCGCGGCGTAAAGCGGGACACGCGCACCCGCGGCAGCAGCTTCGTAAGCTTCAAGAATGGCGTTGCCGAATTCCTTGTGAGCAAAGAAAGCTTCGGCTTGCAATAGCTTTTCTTTTGCTTCCTGCATGACAGGGGCTTTTTCCTGAACCGTGGCGCCGGCGCACTCACCTTTGATTCCGGTGCGGATGGCGAATTTCTCGTTCTCGTGGCCAAGGTCTTTATAAAATTCAGGATCCTCGTCGAATGAGGGAATGTGGGTGAAAGGTTCAAGAATTCCTAAAATCTTTTCTTTTCCGATTCGTTTTAGTGTTTGGTTGAAACTTTCGCTTTCCTGTTTTTCCTTCGAGTAAAGCTCAACTAAGGTTTCCACAATCTTTGTGCAGTTCTGGGCAGGAAACTTCCCAAGTCGCTCACCAAAAGCAGTTTGATCCAAAGCCATTTGACCGCCGAGGTATAGTTCGTGGGCAGGCACAGTTTTGCCGTCCTTGCTTAAGGCCGCACCCTGAAAACCAATATTGGCAATGCCGTGCTGGGCGCACCCATTGGGGCAGCCTGAGATTTTCACCCAAACGCCTTTTGTGAGCTCTTTAAAGCGGCTGAGCCCGTTTTGCATGGCGTTTGAAATGGAAGAGCCAAGGCCTTTTGCGGAGGTAATCCCAAGCCGGCAGGTGTCCGCGCCCGGGCAGGTGGTGACATCGTCCAAAGTTTTGACACCGGCTTCGGCCAGGCTGATTTCAGAAAGTTTCTGATATAAAAGCGGAAGGGATTTTTCCGGCACCCAGGAAAGCACTAGATTTTGATGAATGGAAATCCTAAGCTCGCCGTGGGAAAGCGTGCGCGCAACTTCAGCTAGTTTCCTTGAAGGTTCCGACAAAATGTCCCCAAGTTTGAGCCGGACATTCACGCCCACGTAACCCGGGAATTTGTGTTTAAAGACATTGTCTTTTATCCACTCTTTGTAAGCCGGTATGGATTCAACGCCTGAAGGGTTCGCGGGAAGATTTAAAGGAAGCGGCGGAGCTTTTTTCTCTTTGTGCGCGTCTTTAATCCAGTCGTTGGCTGAAGCCGGAAGCTTGACCACTTTTCGTTCCGCGTCGAGCGCTTCCTTGAATTTGTCCCATCCCATTTTTTTGACGAGATATTTCATGCGCGCGGCCATCCGGTTTTTGCGTTCGCCGTAGCGGTCAAAAACCCTGACCGTGGAAGCCGCAAAACTCATGAGCTCTTCTTCCGGCAGGAATTCAGAATAAAGCTGGCCGATCATCGGAGTTGCTCCAAGTCCACCGCCGACATAAGTGCGAAATCCGCGCTGCCATGCGCCGCCTTCTTTTTTTACGACAGCCTGAAATCCGAAATCATGAAAGCGCATGCCTGCGTGGTCTTCGCTGCAGCTTTCAAAAGCAATTTTAAATTTGCGGCCCATCACCTGGTTGAATTTGTTGCGTACCAGGAACCGGAACAGGGCGTGGGCGTAAGGAGTCACGTCAAAGGGCTCTGTGGCTGAAATACCGGACTGGTAGCAGGCTGTAATATTGCGCACGGTATTGCCGCAGGCTTCACGCGTGGTGATGCCGCCCAAGGCCAAATCGCGCAACATATCCGGGCATTCTTCGAGCTTGATGTAGTAAAGCTGCGCGTCTTCGCGCGTCGTGAAGTGGATAAAACCGCCGGCGTATTTTTCAGCCACATTCGCGAGTGTAATGAATTGATCCGAGCTCAAGCTTCCGCCCGGGAATTTGATCCTCTGCATCTGGACGCCTTCCTGACGTTGAACATACGTGCCAAGCTGAAGGCGGATTTTTTGCATTTTGATGTCACCGATCTGCCCCACGCGAAATTTTTTGATCCACTCACGGTATTCTTCCAGTTCCCGGGTGACAGAGGCGGGTAATTGCGTAGAATCAGCTGATTTTAACGGTTGTTCGTTCATAGGTATGCGAATTATAACATTCTCCCCTTTTATTTTCCTCCCTTTTCCTTTCCATATTCTACTAAACGAATCCCGAAACAAGAAAAGGATAGGGATGCCGTTCGCTCAAGGGCTACGGCTTCGGCAAAGACTTTGGGCAATTTACCTGGGGCCCCTCGCTGTTCCCTTCGGGCCATCGTTTCCCCAGGTAGCATTGCCCAAGTTTTGTCCGCCAAATTGCACGGCGGACCCGATGCGTTTTTTGGCGGGGCACGAAGCCTCCGCCATTCGCTCCCGGCACCCCTATCCTTTTCTTGTATCTTTTATCCTCGAGGAGTCATGAAAACAGACGGGTGGCACCATTTGTAACATTGATTTGATCGACAATGCGGGTGACGCAGGTGAGGGGCGTCCCCGCGCTCGAGGAGAAAGGCTTGACGCAAATGCCAACTCTCTTTTTCGCCCAAACTCAAATCTTTGGGTGACATTACCACTCTTATTGAGTTCATAATGCCCTGCTTTATATGCGGAAAGCCTTTTGACGAGAGCCGTGGGGAAGCACCTGCGGCAGGACCCGAATTGTCGATCTCTTAAATTTTCAATTTTTTTCAGGCAGGAATTCGAAGAGGAATTTTTCGTTTTCCACTTCGATTAAAACCGTAATGGGCAATTCGCCCCGCTGAATATCGTAACCCACGGGATCATAATAAAGAAGGCCCTGCGTGCCAAACCCGGGAGGAAGATTGCTGCCGCGCAATAAACGTTGGCTCACGATATGCACCATTTCCCCCTTACCACCCTGCCGCTGCCTCTGGTAAACCGAGGAAGCCCCCGAAACCGCAGAACCAATGCCGTAAGGGTCGTGATAAGGAATGCTTCCCACGAGCCCTTGAACCGAAGAAGCGTCACCCCCGCTTACCCGGCGATTGACGATTTGCTCAGGCGCAAGCGCGGGGATTAAAAACCCGCGGTTCAGCGCCAAATAAACCTGCTCCGGCTGAACGCGAATCATGTGATCAGTTTGATTCATCACAGCCACAGAAAGGATTAAAAGGCGGTTCTTTTTTCCCACAGCCACCATCGTGGAAACCTGGATGCCGTTTTTTTCTTTTATGTAAACCTTGCCGGGGAATTCCGCACCCGCGGACGCGGTCCGGTCAAAGGGAGTGAGGTACTTAAGGTGTCTGTCCGTTTTTGTCGCGCAGCCGGTTGAGGAAACCAGAGCCGCGACTAACAGCGCAAAAAACTTTTTTGCCTTGAAACCGCTACGCCAAAATCCTGCGCCCGACGCGCGACTTAACATAAAGGATGCCCTCCAGGCGGTAAAGCTCGTCATAAAGCACGTCCCGGAGAGGATAAAATTCATTTTCTCCGGTCTTTAAATAATAGTACCTGTCCTGGAGGGGATAAAATGCCTTTAGGCTCCTTATATAGTAAGGAAATCTGTCCCGCTCCGGAATATCGGAAACTACTCTTTCGATGAACTTTTCAGCGGTCGGGATTTGCGGCATCAACCTGGCGTATTGGGCGCGGAAATAAAGAAACGCCTCTTCGCCGGATTTCATATTTCCCCCTTCCATAAAAAGGTAGGGCGATTTCCTCATGCGGCCAAGAAGGTAAAGGATTTTCTCGATCTCAAGCGCCTCCACGGTTGGGGCCGTGAAAAACTTTTCAAGGTCCGGCGCCGCGATCCCCTGCCCGTTTGCCGGCACCAGCGACGGCTCGCCTGCTGCCGCCGCAAGGTTAAGAACCGCGACTAGGACCGTACTTAGGAGGTATTCTCTTTTTATCAGTTTAGGCATTTAAATTGACTTCTCGGCGCATCAAGGGTAACATTTTCTCCGTTAAAATTTATTAAAGCACCTGGGGCAACCGGGCCGTTAACTTAGCAGGAGTTTAAACATGAAATCCTGGAAGATACAATACACGATTCTGATTCTTGCTTGTACCCTTTTTTTAAATCCTTCCGGTTTTGCCGCCATTGAAAACTGGCAGGCGAGCCCGTGGACACAGGAAAAAACCTACGTTGAAAAAAGCATCGGGAAGCTCGGGTTTGGCTTTTTAAACTTTGCCACGGGCTGGAGCGCTTTACTTTTTGAACCCGCCCGCTATAGCAATAAATTTACAGGGATCCTAAAAGGCATTTGGCGGACAGTCACCAACGAAGCCGGCGGCCTCATTCATGCCGCCACCTTTCCAATCCCCATTGATATCCCCTTACCGGACGGCGGAGTGCATTTTGATGAGGAACCTCATGTCCCTTAAGGCTTCAAAGGTTACAACGAAAAAAAAGATCGCTTTGTCCTTCCTTGCTTTCTTGCTTTTACTTTCCTCCAATCCGGCTTTTGCGGCATCTCCCTGGGCGGCAGAGCCGTCTTACGTCGGGAAAACAACCGGAAAACTCGAATATGGTTTAAAAAATTCGGCGTTTGGATGGCTGCAGATGTTTAAGGAATCCAAAGACCCGAAATACAAGACCGAGTGGGAAGGTTTTTGCACGGGGATTGCAAGATCAGCTTTTTATATGGGAAGCGGCTTAATCCAGCTTATGACTTTTCCTATCCCTGTGGATTTCCCGGATGTTGGCACCGGGCTTTATTTCCCGCCCACTCCCCCTCCGAATTTCGCCAAGCGCGAAAAGAAAGTTTAATTAACCTACACGATTTTTGGATTACGCGGGATCCACAATATCGTTTTCAAGCCAGGCGTATTTGTCCTGAAGGGTATTTTGCGCAATGCGGTAGGCAAAAGCATCGCTATTGATAAAAAGATGCCGGAACTGTTTTTCAATGCGGCTGCGGGCCTGGCGGCAAAATAGATCCGCTAACTCAACAGCCCCCTTATCTTTGGGATTTTCCATCGTCATTGAAAGCGCGTAGGCCAAGGTTGACGCCATCGCAAAAAGATCCGTCCCGATATTGACAAGGCGCGTCATAAGCTGCTGTTTTCGTTCAAGCCCCTGCTGATAAATCATCATCGCGTGGAAAAGGTTTCGCGCCAGTTTCCTGGCCATTTTGCCCGCGTACTTCATATGAGGAGCTAAAGCCCGCGGAATGTGCACATTTTTAGGCATCGGGTTCCTGCCAAAAAACTGTTTCGGGTACCAGAGGCTGTAGAACCCGAAAGCTTTTCCGGCGAGTCCAAATCGATCCGGCAATTTTGTTTTAGGGGAAAGGATGGGCATAATCCGGCTCACGTGGGAATCCATTGCTTCGCGCGCGATAAATAATCGCATGATCTGGCTTGTGCCTTCGATAATGGTGTTGATCCTGGCGTCGCGCATCATGCGCTCCACCGCATAGCCTTTTTCGCCGCGCGCCCGCAGGGACTCCGCTGTCTCGTACCCCCTGCCGCCACGGATTTGAATCGTCCCGTCAATAATGTGCCAACTTGCTTCTGTACAACAAAGCTTGGCCATTGCCGCTTCAAGCCGGATATCCATTTTATGCGAGTCTGCCATTGCCGCCGTCATCTTCCAGACCGAATCCATGGCAAAAACGGTCGAGGCCATACCGGCGATTTTTGAAGCCACGGCCTCGTGTTTTCCGATCACGCTGCCCCACTGTTCGCGTTCATTGGCCCAGGTCCGTGCAACCTTAAGGCACCATTTGGAGGCACCCGTCACGGCCGCGGGCATAGTCAAGCGCCCCGTATTCAAAGTCATTAAAGCGAGTTTCAGTCCCTTGCCTTCAGCCCAGACAATATTTTCAGCCGGGACTTTGACATTGGTAAAACGGAGCAATCCGTTTTGGATCCCGTTAAGGCCCATGAAACGGCAGCGATGCAAAACTTCGATCCCAGGCATGGTACGTTCAACAATAAACGCTGTGATTTGTTTTTTCTCGCGGCCTTTCACGATCTTGGGCGGCGTCTGGGCCATGACCACAAGAATGTCGGCCTTGGGCCCATTGGTACACCAGAGTTTTTCTCCGTTAATTAAATAATATTGGCCGTCCTCTACCGGAGTAGCGGTCGTTTTCATTTTGGCCGGGTCGCTTCCAACCTCCGGCTCGGTCAGCGCAAAGGCGGAAATAGCGCCTTCGGCAAAGCGGGGCAGGTATTTTCTTTTTTGCTCTTCAGTCCCAAAAAGCATGAGGGGCTGGGGAACGCCGATCGACTGGTGCGCGGAAAGCCAGACCGCGGTCGACGAACAATAGCTTGCGACAAGATGAACCGCGCGGTTGTAATTGACCTGCGAAAGCCCGAGGCCGCCGTAATCTTTCGGGATTTTCATGGCAAAGCAGCCCATTTTGGCCAGGGCCTCAAGGGCCTTGGGAGGAATTTCGCCGGTCCGGTCAACTTTATCCGGATCAATATGTTCTTTAAGGGTTTGCTCCAGGCGCGCAAGGAATGCGTCGCCAATCTTTTTATCTTCCGGGCTTTGCTGCGGGAAAGGCGTGAGTAAATCCCATCTTAAGCGGCCTTCAAAAAGTTCCGCCACGAAACTGGGCAGAATCCACTCAGCCTCGCGCGCTTCCTCGGCCATCTCGAGCGCCTTGAGTTTGCCTTCGCTGATTTTTTTATCCGTCAGGATTTCCATTTTTACCAGCTCTTGTCATTCTGAGCGTAGCGAAGAATCTCCATTGAGATCCTTCGGCTTTGCCTCAGGATGACGGTTTGGTTTAAGTATACTTGATGATTCCGGAATCTTGCAATGTATCGGCTATTTATTTCAGTTCCATGACTACGGGGCAATGGTCGGAACCAAAAACGTCGGCAAGGATCGCGGCGTTTTTGAGACGGGGCCGCAGCGACTTGGAAATAAGGAAGTAGTCAATCCGCCACCCGATATTCCTGTCGCGCGCCTTAAAAAGCGGGCTCCACCAGGTGTAATAGCCTTTATCGGTACAAAATTCGCGGAAGGTATCGATGAAGCCGTGCTTCACGAAATTATCAAACCCTTCCCGCTCCTCATCTGTAAACCCGTGGTTGCGGCGGTTTTGCTGAGGATTGGCCAAATCAATTTCTTTATGCGCCACATTCAGGTCCCCGCAGAAAATAACGGGCTTGGTTTTTTCCAGGGCCTTCAAGTACTTTAAAAAATCCACATCCCATTCCTTCTGCCGGTAAGGAAGCCTTTCAAGCTCCCGCTTGGAGTTGGGCGTGTAGACATTGACGAGGTAAAAATCCGGGAATTCAAGCGTGATGACACGGCCTTCGGTGTCATGTTTAGGAATGGCCATGCCACTTGCGACACTTAACGGCTTCACTTTGGTAAAAATAGCAGTGCCGGAATAGCCTTTCTTCTCGGCTGAGTTCCAGTAGTGCAGATAATCGGGCAGGGCCATGTCCACCACGTCGGGATGGGCCTTGGTTTCCTGAATGCAAAGGATATCGGGGTCTTGCGCTTTAATAAAATCCAGCAAACCCTTTTTTAGGGCTGAGCGGATGCCGTTGACATTCCACGAGATGAATTTCATGGTTCCCGCCCCTCCGTCTAACTTACTTCGCACAAGAGGCCCTTCAGGTACTCGCCTTCAGGGTGGTATATGTTAATCGGATGGTCAAAGGGGTGGGAGGTTTTCGCGAGGATCCTAACGTCACGGCGGGCGTCCTTGGCCGCGCCAAAGACGATTTTTTGGAAAAGGTCGGGCGTAATATAGGAGGAACAGGACGCGGTAAACAATAGGCCGCCGGGCGCAAGCCGTTTAATGGCGCTCATATTAATATCCTTGTAGCCGCGCGCCGCCTGCTGGATCTGCTGTTTATTTTTACAAAAAGCCGGCGGGTCAAGGACCACAAAATCAAACTCCTGGCGGACGGAACGCAGGTAATCAAAAACGTCTTCGCGGACCAATTGGAAATCCTTGATGTTGTTTTTTTCAAAATTAACGCGTGCGGTATTCAAGGCCGGTTCAGACGACTCCACGGAAACCGTTTCCGAGGCACCGCCCAGGGCCGCATACACCGAAAACCCTCCGGTATAGGCAAAACAGTTAAGCACTCTTTTCCCACGACTGTGCCTGCGGACAAGCTCACGGTTGTCGCGCTGATCCAGGAAAAAACCAGTTTTCTGACCTCTATGGATATCCACCACAAAACGGACCCCGTTTTCCAGGACCTCAATATAATCCGGGGGCTCCTCGCCGGAAAGTTTGCCCACACACTTTTCAAGGCCTTCAAATTTTCTGGCCTCCATATCCCCTTTTTCAAAAATCCCCTTAACCGGAAACTCGGCCGCAAGAATTTTGACAATCACGTTTTTCCACTTTTCCATGCCTAAAGTAAGCACCTGAACCACCAGGTAATCGGCGTAACGGTCCACAATCAAGCCCGGCAAGAAATCCCCTTCCGAATGAATGAGACGGAACGCATTGGTCTCAGGCGGCACGAAACGCGCCCGAAGCTGAACCGCCTCGCGGATTTTTTTCTCAAAGAAAGTTTCATTAATGGGAATATCCTGAAAGGCCAGCATGCGGATTGCGATTTGCGAGCGGGGGTTTAAATACCCGATGCCTAAAAATTTCTCCTGGAAGGAGTAGACCCGGATCAAGTCCCCGGTCTCGAAATTGTCGTCAATCCGGTCAATGGCCCCGGAAAAAACCCACGGGTGCCGGGATTCCAACGGCTTTTCTTTTTCTTCTTTAAGGTAACAGCGGATAGTTTTCATGAGGCAAAATACGGCAGGCCGAAATAAATCACGGTAAAGAGTCCGATCGCAAGACAGTAATAGCCAAAAAGATGAAACCTCCCGCGCACCATGATGTTTAAAAGAAAGGCAATGGTGATGTAGCCGACCACGGCCGAAGCCAGAAAGCCGCTTACCAGCGCCAAAGGATTGGTCTGGAAGAAATCAATTCCGTCATCCAGCTTAAAAATAAAGGCCCCGAGAATGGCGGGAACAGAAAGCCAAAACGAAAAACGGGCCGCCTCTTTTTTTTCAATACCGCAGAGCATGCCGCCCAGGATCGTGGAGCCTGAACGGGAAATCCCGGGGATAATCGAAACCCCCTGGGCAAGCCCGATCAAAAAAGCATCCTGATGATTCATGAGGTTCAGCGTGCGGTCGCCCTTTGGAAATTTACGGCTTGCGATCAAAATAAAACTCATTACGATCCAAGCCACACCCACCGCAAAGACCGAACCGAAAAGGGTCTCAAAAGCATCTTTAAAGGCAATTCCGATTAAAACCGTCGGAACACAGGCCAGCACCACCATCCCCGCTTCCAGAGCATAAGGGTATTGCTCGTAAAGGGCGCCCCTGTCTTTGCTTCCTGGAAACTGCATTAAAAACAGAACGCTTTGCTGAATCATCTGAAGAAAATCCCTGCGGAAATAGATAAAAACCGCCACCAGGGTCCCTAAATGAAGCACAAGGTCAAAACCAAGCATCGGCTCTTTCATTCCAAGGAGATTTTGAAAAAGCACCAGATGGCCGGAGCTGGAAACAGGAAGGAATTCCGTTAACCCCTGCACCACGCCAAGAAAAATCGCTTCAAAAACATTCATACCGCCCACCTCCGGTTACAAATACTCATTCCACCCTTTGAGTTTAAGCGCGTGAACAACCTTACGGATCGATTCGGTCTTGCTTTTAGGGCAAACCAATACCGCGTCCGGCGTGTCAACCACCACGCAGTCTTTCATCCCAAGTAACGCCACCAGGCGTTTGCCGCCTTTAATGATGTTGGCCTCACTATCGATTAAAAGCGTTTTACCGATTGTGACATTTTGGTTTTGATCTTTGGGCCAAAGATCGGCAAGGGCCTGCCACCCCCCCACATCATTCCACCCGAGATCCACAGGAATGGCAAGAATTTTTCCCCGCATTTTTTCCATGAGGCCGTAATCAATAGAAATATTGGGCATCCCGGCATAAAAACGGGCCATCCCTTTCTCAAAATCAGAAGCCAGGATCTTTTTTAAAACCCGGTCCGCCTGGGGCAAATGCTCTGCCGTTGCTTTCAAGAGTTCATCTGCGCGCCAAATAAACATACCGCTATTCCAAAGGAAACGGCTCGAACGCAGAAAAGCCACGGCTTTTTTCAGATCCGGTTTTTCATGAAAGCATTTAAGCCGGAACACCGGCAAAGAACCGCGCCTGAACTTTTTATCGAGTTCCAAATATCCAAAACCGGTATGCGGAAAATCGGGCTTAATCCCAAAGGTGACAGGCAGCTTTTCTTTTTGCGCAATTTTTTCTGCAGCTTGAAGCGCCTGACAGAAGAATGCCGATTTTTCAATTTGATGGTCCGCGGGCAAAAGAGCGATAACGGCTTCAGGGTCCTTTTTTAAGGCAAGGGCCGCGCCTAACGCGGCACAGGGCGCTGTGTTCCTGCCAATAGGCTCTCCAAAAATCTGAGCGCGCGGCACGTTCGGCAGAAGCTTCCGGCAAAGAGATACTTTATCGTTTTGCGTAATGACAAGCACGCGGGACAGCGGAATAGTTTTCGCGAGGCGCAGAACGGTTTGTTCAAGGAGGGTTTTTTTTCCGAAGATCCTTAAGAATTGCTTGGGGGTTTTTCTGCGGCTTTCCGGCCAGAACCTCGTGCCGGACCCGCCGGCCATAATGACTGCCCACAACATTAGGACACGCTGCTCAACTCTTTAATTTTGCTTTCAATAATCGTTCGGATTTCATTGAGGCGTTTCTCACTTGTAGCTTCAAAACGCATTACAAGCACGGGCTGCGTGTTGGACGCACGCACAAGCCCCCAGCCGTCTTCAAACTCAACCCGGGCGCCGTCGGTATCCACGACACGGTAGTGCTTTTTAAAATCCTCGACCGCGCGCTTCACAAGATCAAACTTTTGGTCATCCGGGCAATCGACGCGGATTTCAGGTGTAGAAATAAGTTGTGGGATATCGGCTAAGTGCTGGGAAAGGGGCCTGCGGTCTTCATCCAAAACTTCAAGCATCCGGCAGGCCGCGTAAATCGCGTCATCAAACCCAAACCAGCGGTCCACAAAAAACATGTGACCGCTCATTTCACCGGCAAGCTCAGCATGCGTTTCCTTAATTTTGGCTTTGATCAGGGAATGGCCGGTTTTCCACATAATGGGCTTGCCGCCGCGCTTGGCAATATCATCGTATATCACTTTGGAACATTTCACGTCGCCAATCACCGTAGCTCCGGGTTTGCGTTTCAAAATGGAGCGGGCATAGAGCAGCAGGATTTTATCGCCAAAAATAATCTGCCCCTTTTCATCCACCACGCCAATGCGGTCCGCGTCGCCGTCAAAGGCAACCCCGATATCGGCTTTGGTTTCAAGCACCTTCTTCTGCAAGTCTTTCATATTCTTCAATTCCGAAGGGTCGGGATGGTGATCCGGAAAAGTGGGATCCAGATTAGAATAAAGTTCAATGACCTCGTGGCCCAGCCGCCTGACAAGGTCCGGCGCAACAATTCCCGCCATGCCGTGCCCTGAATCAATGACGACTTTCATCTTGCGCTTAAAGTTAAAAATTTTAACCACGTAATCCTTATAAACATCGATGATTTTTCCGTCGCTGACTTTCCCCTGGCCTTGGGCAAGACTTCCCTTTTCGATCAAGGTTTTAAGGTGCTGGATTTCATCCCCGTAAAAAGGCCGGTCTGAAAGATGGAACTTAACGCCGTTGTATTCCGGAGGGTTATGAGAACCCGTAATGGAAATACCTGCATCCAAAGGAAGGTAAGAAACCGAGAAGTAAAGAAGCGGCGTTGGGATCAAACCCAGGTTGAGGACTTCGAGTCCCGTTGAAGTTAATCCTTCAATTAAGGCTTTGACAATACGGTCCGAGCTCGGCCGCAAGTCCCGGCCCACGCCCATTTTTCTTTTGCCTTCTTCAAGAAGGATGGTTCCGAATGCCTGGCCGATCCCGTGGACAACTTCGTTTGTTAATTCGGTCTCAGCCAAACCGCGGATATCGTATTCTCGGAAGATATGGGATGGAAACATAAGTCTCAGTGAAGGGTTAAAAGTATAATTTTATTACTATAATTATTTATTGGTGCATTCCGCGTAGACGGTTTTCCTTAAACCGTCACACGGCCGTATTTGCGCATAAGCGCAAATGCGAGCGAGAGGATTTGAACCTCCATGCCTTGCGGCGCCAGCCCCTCAAGCTGGTGTGTCTGCCGATTCCACCACGCTCGCGTATAATTTCAAAAAATCAATCTGGTAAATGGGTCAATCAGCTACTTTTTCTTCTCCCGGCGCTCATGCTCAAGGGCGGCTTCCACCTGAGCTAATTCCACATCGAGTTTTTGTGTCTCTTCCACCAAGCCTTGAATGTCAGGGTCCTCCAGGGAAACATGCTTCCCTTCCCGAAGCGCTTTCTCATAAATACGGCTCCCAAGCTGGGCAAATTGTTTGCTTACGCGGTGTTCCAAACTCATTTTATCGACTAAGAGTTTCGTAATGTGCGCGGCCTCTCCGGCTTTTTCAGAAACGGTTTTGATGGACTCCTGGGCAGTTTTAAATGCCTGGTTAATGGCTTTTTCTGTTTTTTCGTACAGTTCTTTGCGTTCCATAGTCGTCACCTCCCTGTTAATTAGTTAACCACATTTTCAGGATTCCCTGCAAGATAAGCTCGGACATTATCCAGGGTTGTATCAAGAATCCGGGTCACGGCCTCCCGCGAATAAAACGCGACATGCGGAGTATAAATCACATTGTCGCGCTGGAGTAAGATATGATTTTTTAAGGTAATTTGCAACCTTTCCCACGCTTCCTTGTTTTCCGCGGTCTCAAGCAGCCTTTTTTCTTCAAGGATCAACTCTTCCCCCTCCAGCACATCAAGCCCCGCGCCGGAAAGAATCCCTTCATCCAGGGCTTTCACTAAGCCCGAGGTCTCGACCAAACCGCCGCGCGCGGTATTAATCAGGATCGCACCGCGTTTGATTTTAAAGATATTCTTCGAGTTAATCAAATGGTGCGTGGCCGGAAATAACGGCACATGAAGGGAGATAATGTCGGACTGTGCGAGCAATTCCTCAAACGGTACATAGCTGAAACCAAGCACTTCCGAAAGAAAATGGTTCTTTTTGACGTCATAAGCTAAAACCTTCAGCCCAAACCCGCGCGCCATATGGATCATGTGAAGGCCAATATGCCCGGTCCCGACAATGCCAAGTGTCTTGCCTTTGAGGTCAAATCCCATCAGGCCTTTCAGAGAAAAGTCACCGTCTCTGGTTTTAAAATAAGCTTTTCGGAGGTTTCTGGAAAGAGAAAGGATCAGGGCAAAGGTGTGCTCCGCAACCGTATTTTCGCCGTAGGTTGGTACATTAGAGACGCGGATGTTGCGCTCTTTGGCCGCGGCGATATCAATATGATCAAAGCCCGTAGAGCGGGTTGTGATAAATCGAAGGCGGGGCAATTTTTCAAAGTCGGGCCGGGTGACGCGGGAATTAATGAAAACTGAAAGCACGGTCACATCCTGCAAAGAGTTTTTCAGATCCTGAAATTGGGCTTCGTCGAAGAAAAGGTTCCCTTCCTCCTTGAAATTTTCAAGAAGGTATTCCCTTTCCCATTGTTCTTTCATTTCTAAAAATAGAATTTTTTTCATCATAAAGGAGTCCTGGCTGCACTTGCGCCTATGCGCAAGTACTTTCCGGGGAGAACTTGAAGTTCTTCCCGAAAGTGCGACAGCTTATGGAGTGCTGTCTACGAAGCTGGGGGACTAGGATTCGAACCTAGACAGACAGATCCAGAATCTGTCGTGCTACCGTTACACCATCCCCCATTGAGAATGCGGATTTTAGATTGCAGATTGCGGATTGTAAAGGGATGATTAAGCCTTGTAATTCCCACATGTTATAAAGGAAAACGTACAGAATTTCCCAAGGCCTTGTGCCGCTTCAGCGCTCCGGCTTCGGCAAAGACTACGCTTGGATCGGACGAGGGCTCCTCCGTCGTCGAACCAAGAGGGGGGACGTGGAGGTGTTCGAAATGGGAGGATCCACACCGGGCGGAGGGGCCCATGCAGAACAGCCTCCACGGCAGGAACCCTCTTGGTTCGCGCCGGTCTCCTCATCCGCTCCAAGCAAGTTTTGCTGCAAAGCCTCCGCGATTCGCGTCGACAAGACCTTGGGAAATTCCTTGTCTAGTTCTCGATTGATTAAGCGGCCTTGAGGATTTCGGCGCGAGCAAGGAGTTCGATTTGGACGCGAATAGCAATCGGATTCACGTCAAACCCCTGCGTTTGAGGATTGATGGCTTTTTCATATTGTGGGCCAAGGATTTTGAGAAGTTCGGCGCGCAGTTCTCGTGGATTTTCTTTAAGCCTGGGGTTTTCTTTTAGGAGCTCGGTGGCAATGCCTGCGCTTATAAGCTGGATAAATTGAATCTGGGAGCGAACAAAATAATCTTCGATTTTCTTAGCCCCTCGGGCGGTAAAAGGAACAAACATGTCATCTAGCTCCCTCTTCGCTTGATCGTCAAGCACCGCAACCGAAAGCGAGTCCTGACCTACAAAAACACGCTGGCTAAAATCCACCTGCCGGAGATGCATTCCAAATCTCCGAAGGACATTTAGAAACTTCAACCTGCGTGACACCACCAAAGTTTCGGCCTGAAGCCGGTTAAGCGACGCACCTACATTCTCCAACTCAATGGCACTCATTGCTTGCGGAAAAATAATTCCCAAAGATAAGGCTTGTTTCGGAAATCGCTGTTTAAAAGCCTCAATCAATCTCTTTTGTTCACGCTGAATCATCTCGGGTTGAGTTTTATGAGCACTAACGGCTTTAAGCAGCTCAATGAATTGATCCGTATCCACGGCCGCAATCACCTCGACCGCATTCTTTACTTCTAACGGGCTCACCTTTCTCCCGCTTAAAACCTCATCCACCACCACCGCCGCCCAAATAGCGTCAGGATTCAAGGCAACATTCAAGCTCAGGGCTTCCTTAAGAAGAAGGGTTCGATCAAAGAATAAATTTGATATATTAGCATAATTAATATCTATATTATTTATATTGACAAGCGGGGCATTTTGAAATAGATTACGCGCACCCACATTGAACCAATTTATATCAGCTGGAGAAGTTAAAATGCGAAAAGAAGAAAAATCCTTTTCTGGAAGTGAAGTAGGAACGTTGATCGAATCTTTTCGAGGCGACGTTAATGTTATTGCCGAAAAAGTTGGAGAATTATCCACTCGCGTCAAAGGCGTAGAGCTAAGATTAGGGAATGTTGAAGGCCGGCTCGTAAGCCTTGACGATGCAGTTCGTGTCGCCATTCCGGATTTATCAAAGCGTGTTTCTCGTCTAGAATCCAAAGTTGGGGCCTGATCCTCTAAAGTCCGTAGCTCCGAGCGGGATTCTAGTTCAACTTCTTCGGGTTTTAAAGCATCATGATTTGCAGCGTCAATTAATTCAGGCAGCGCAAGCCGCAATAACGATGCCGCACTCCCTTGCTTCGCCAAAAAGGGGCGGGGATAATTCATCAATCCTCTTAATCCGCCTGCTTCATGAAAAAATGTCTGTTGGCCTCCTTGTGAATATTTCTTTTTATCTTTCGGTTCATAACCAATCACAGCTTTGCGATAACTCTCGGCCATCCGTTTGATATCATTACCTTCCCTTGCTACCTTAAAACCAGGTACCGTATCAAGCGCTGCGAGAATGAGATTTCTTGCGGTGGTTTCAGAATTTAATATCCCAAAGGGTTTTCGTTCACCTGGATTTTCTACCAGGGACTTCGCCTCTTCATAATTCAGGGCAAAATAATCCCTTTTGTCTTCGGCTCGCTCAAGGGTATAGCCATTCATCAGGTTGTAATACGTATTGGATGTGATATGAAAATGCTCAAGGGTCCCAAAATACCCCCGTTCCCGGTAGCTTTGCGCCACTCGGTCTGCCGACGGCAAATCTATTTTTCTTCCCGCCCGCAATTCGGAGCGAGGGGGATCCCCCGGAATCACTTCAAATTTCGGATTGTCGGCATTGCCATTGAGCCAGATCCATGCGTCCGTCCAATCACGGAGGATGGGACGATTTTTAGGGGCTATCCTGATTGTATATTCGTACCTGCCCGGCTGTTTCGGAGTGATTGAAGCCTCAAAAAGATAGGCCCTTCGTTCCTCCCTCTTGTAGTGCATGGGAATCGCGTGCCATGATCTTGACCGCAGGCGGCCTTCGATCACTTCCGACCAAAGGTCGACATCAATTTCTTCCGGAGGAAATTCGGATTTAATCCAGACTTTAAATAAAGGCGATGGCGTATCCGCTTTGAGAACTCCTATCTCCTGACGATTCAATCCGACAATTTCAAGATGACGGCTCCTCCCGACAGAGGGATCATAAATCCCTTCCTCGGCATCCCCGTTTGCCGTAGTTTTATCGATATAAAAGGCGAAATTCCCGCCCTGGTGAAAACGAACGGCTGAGCCTGGGACATCCAGCGTATTGATGGAAAGCTCGATCGCTCTTTTTTTGCTAACGCCACGCTCAAGCGGACTCAGTCCCAGGATCAGAATCTTATGCGCTTTCAGGACTTCTGATATGCCCGCCGTAAAAGCATATTCATTTTGAATTTTATGGCGGGAACGCGTGCTTTGAAATAATTTAACAATACGGGCTGCCGAATCATAGGATGAATTCCTCGCATTAAAACCCAAATGCCCCTTGACCCCAATCCCCGTGACGGCAAGATGAATCGCCGGCACTTGTTTCAGACGCTCAGAGAATCGCGCGACTGCTTCTTCGGGGCTTGACTTGGAATCATCAAAGCGAATGATTTGCTCAAATTTTAACTGGTTCGCACGGGGAAGTTTTTTTATGACTGTTTTCAAAAATTCCCGGTATTGTTGGCGTGAATTGACAATCTCTGTCCCGAAGATAATAGTTAGGTTTGACACATCAAGATATTGGGGATCCGTTTTCTCAAGGCTGGCCCTCCTCAAAAACTCGCCTTTAAAAAATCCCCTCATCGTCCCACCCCAGGAAGTAAGGATCACGGGTTTTTTTTGCGTCCGGAGCAGAGACTGGATTTCATCCGCGACGGCTTGATAGATTTTTTCACTGTTCGGGAAAACGACCGTGTGGTTTTTAAGCGTATCTTCCGGAGTCACGAGATAAGGCAGGAGATCCCCCTGTGTCTTGTAAAACTGAGTCTGTTTCTTTAATTGGTCTACAAGAAAATCCGCAAAATCTTCCGGCCGCTTCATGAAGCGGACCACGGTAATAAATTCTTCCTTATTTTCAGGAGTGATTTGAAGCGGCGGCAGATGGTTCCGCATAAGATAATAATTCATCATTAATTTCGCCACCCGTTCATTCCCGTCGGGAAAACCATGAATATCGACGAGGCGCAGATACACTTCCGCCGCCTGAAGAACCGGGTCCTGCTTCTTGAATTCCATTGAGCGGACCCGCATATCGAATCCGTCCATTAACATTACAATCTCCCTTGCCCGCGGATAAATCATGGGCCGCCCTCCGCTCTCAACGTCAGATAACCTGAAATGGCTTAATCCATTTTCAACCGACGTCGTCGGCAGGGAACGGGCGGCAAGGGCGTGAAGTTGTCGCAAATGATAAGAAAATTCACCATGAAAACGGTCGATGACATGGGCGTTGCGTATCCACTGGTTGACCAAACTTGCCGCATCTTTCAGATCTTCGATTTGATTCTTGGGAATGAAATTAAGTTCCGTATGTTCATATTCGATTAAATCTAGGGAAATTTCCGGAGTTTGAGTCTGCGGAAAATCGGATAACGTGCGAATCTGCGGAAACCCGGATAAATATTCGAGTCTCTGAAGCTTTGTCCTGAGCTTGTTTACATCCCGGATATACCACTCGTATTTGCCGTTTGCGTAGGCATCCCAGAAAAAACTGGCATAATCTTCCTGTCCCAGTTTTTCCATCACATAATTAAAAGGCGGCTTTGCATTTTCAGCCCAGGGAAAGAGGGCCCGGAAACGCCTTGCGAAACTTCCAGGATCAAAGACCGGATTATCATAATTCGATCCCATAATTGCCATTTGGATATAGTCATCTTTCAGTTTCCGGATCCATTCGTCTGCCGTTTTTTGATCCGCCGCACTCAGTCCTTCGCGCGACCCCGAATCGTCACTTCGCACTTCGGCCCTTCGTGATTGCTCAGGGCCGTCCTCGGGGCCTGTCCAGTCGACAGTCCCTCGCGGGACGGAACGTCCAGTTCCGAAGTCGTCTTGCAGTCCCACCGCATTGGCGTTGGGGCGCACTTCGGAACGAAGATACGGGGTCGAGTCGTACTCCTCCTGAATCCGGACGAGCGTACGGTAGCCGCCTGATTTTGCCGCTTTCTGGGAAATTCCTAAATCTCTCCCAACCTTTGTGTAAATTCCCCCATCGCCATCAGCATTTTCGTAGCTCTCCCTTACCGCCTTTTTGTAAGCCTTCCACATTTTTTGATGATTGGCTGGGAGTTTATTAACGATTCTTTCTAATTTTTCAACCTCTTCTTCCCTTTCCAATTTGGGCGGCGCACTATCTTCACGCTCCTGGATTTGATTGAGCTCGATTCCTTTTTCGGTATCCCCTTCCTGAATCCAGCCCTTGCTGCTTTTTTTTCTTAAGATTTGCCTGAATCGATTTGCAACCGCCTGAGCCAAATAAGACAGCGGATTTTGCACAACGGGTTTTTCTTTTCCCTCTTTTGCCAATTGGTCCCGGGATGCCTGAATCATCGCAAACTGGAGTACAGCTTCCTGGTACAAATCGTCTTTGTCATATCCCGTCCCTCTGAAACTAGGCAAAAAGTGATTAATCACCGGCCTTGCTATTCGCTTCCACGGCCCCGCTTCCGTCAAATCCCGCAAATAATCATCAATGTCCGAAGCCCTAATTTCGGAACGGCTAAAACCAGATGGATCAAGCGGCACGGTCATGGAGGCCTCAAAAGATTGACCGTTAACTTGATATTGGTACTTCAGGGTTACTTGATTTTGCTCAATAAAAAGAACTGCCCTTACACCCTCATTGTTTTCCTGAGGTAAAAAATAGAGGCGTTTTCCCTCACGGTCCAATTTAAAGATATCCACCGGAGTCCCTATATGCCGGGTCTTGGGATCAAGAAATTGAATCGTACCCAGGCCCGAGGTAAAAAATCCGTTGATGCGCTTCATCTTAAGCGCTTCTTGCAGGGCTTCGATGGCAGAATCGTCCCGGGTCCTATTCACCCCTTTCCCCTTATCACCATTCTCAAAAATAATGTATGCTTCAACTCTGCCGTCTTCAATCACGCCATCTTGCTGATTGCCCCCCTCCACATGCTCCACAAGCAAAGCAGACGGCCGTTTACCGCTTGCAGGATAGTATTCAAGCTTACGAACATGCGGAAGCGAAAATCTCTTGGAGGGCTGACTTTCAGACACAACCTGCAAAGACCCATTGTGGTCAATGCCTATCTTAAGAAAATTTTCCTTACCCCCTGCGCCAAGGCTCTTTGAAATTTCTTTAATCACCGTTTGTGTGCGTTTTTTAAGGTTTTCTCTTGATAAAAACCAGTTTTCACGGGCGAGTTCCTTTTCCTTGATCTCCTCTTCCGGAATAAGCTCGAGGTCCTTATTAATAACATACTTGCCTTCTTCAATCTTATATTGGGCCCCGGGCAAATTTTTGTTTTCCCGGATTCTAACCCTTGTATTGCGAATTGAGCCTGAAGCCCCCTTGGAAGGATCTTTTGCCCGGATCATGACTTTGACGAATCTTTGATCGGACGACACTTCGGGAATAATGTTGAATGGCGAATCAGCTTGATCAAACCTTGCGACGGAAAAATTGACGATACTGGCCTCAGAAAAAAATTTCCGTTCCTCAACTTCTTTTTCATAAACCCCAATGTCCGGCCGGTAAAAAACATCCGCAAAAATCCGTTCGCCGCTCTGAACTTCAATTTCAACCCAGGCATGCCGCCCTCCGGGAACCGATCCGCGCTTCAAAATAGCTTTCAATCCAACCGCTTGAGCCAAAAGATAAAACAGATACGCCCGGTGCCGGCAGACACCGCTTTCGTTGGCGATAAAAAAACCAAGGCCGAGATGCTCGTCCTTAAAATGAGAGGATAAATTTTTAACCTTGGTCACAATGTCATGCACCACCTGATACCCCTTTGCGTTGACAGAAATCAGGTTCTGAGAGTTTAATATCTTCCCCAAAACGGGATCGTTTTTGTACTTTTTCTCCAAGCGCTTGATATCTTCTTGTGAAAGGCCGCCCAAGTGGTTTGCTACCTCCAGGAAAATCCTGGCGATTTTTTCTTCCTCGCTTTTATTATTTAACTCCTGCTTCACTTTTTCAATTAAAGGGGACAAATATTCCTGATTAGGATTTTGCGGAAGTTTGACCCCCTGACCTAAGGCTTTGCGGGTGCTTTCCCTTTTCTGGGAGGAGAGTTCATCGCGGGAATCATTTCTATAGCCATGAAGAATTTCCCTGGGGCCCCGTCCCTCAAATTGAGCCACACGGTTGGCTTCTCTTCTCAAAGGCACGATTAATTCAAGCGGCTCATCATGCTCAAGCGCCAAGGAATCAATATTGAGAAAAAGTTCACCGTCTTTATTGATTGCCACCGTTCCCTGGACCGGGTCACTCGGCAAGACCCGGTCGCGGCTTAAAATTCCATCAAAGGAGTCATCTTCTTTTGGTTTTTCTTGTTGGGCAAGCTGAGATGCTCGAGCTTCCTGGATAAGGACGTCATTATGATCGTGACGAAAATTCCTAACCACAATAAAGGGGCCCTCTAAAGCAATATTGAAATGCCCCCAGCGGGAAAGTTTGAGATTTGGGTGAGGCGGCACCAAATCATTCGCGGTTTCAGGCATCCCCTCGGCCCAATCCTTTTCCCCTGGCTTTGGGGGAGTGACTTTACTACGCCCCACCTGAATCGGTTTTTCATTTGCACGCATGATAACAGGCGCGAAAGCAGGATCGCCCGCAATGCGCACAATTAATTGATCTCCTTTTGCTTCCACAAGCAAAACCGATGGCAGTTGACCAAAAACACCGCTTTCCGGAGATTTAATGCGGATTTCCCAGACTTTGTCTTTTGGGTATTTAGAAATTCCTTTCCCCGGAATCATGGCAGCTTCTAAGAGCCCTTTCTGCCTGAGGTGGTTGATCAAATGAGCCAATCGCTGCTGGTAAACAGCCGGCTGAATTTTTTCTAAAGACAGCGCAAGAGAAACAAGGGTATCTGCCAGTTCCGGGCGGCGCTCATATAGATTCTGAAGCCATGAGACAGGAATTTCCTTATTGTGGGAAGGCAAAATCCTAAGGTACCCAAGCATTTTAAGGACCCCTTCGGCAATAGTTCTTTTCCGCACATCAGGGTGCTTCAGGTGATTGATCGCAGTTTGGAGATAATGGATAAAAAGCTCAAATCTTTCTTCATCCACATAGTGCGCATTAAAAATGACGGTTAACTCTTCATCCTCAGCGTGCAAGTTGAGCGAAATTTTGAGTTTTTTATAAATATCTTCGCTCGGAGAATCTACATTGAGAAAACGAATGATTTGCTCCATCTGTTGCTGGCTGTATAGCAACATCGCTCGTTCTAAATCACCCCCAGCATCGGTATCCGCATCCGTACTCCGCACCTCGGAACGGTAAACAAGTTGAGCGGTCGGGGCTAGGGGTTTGGCGTTTTTGATTAAAGCTTTCCCCTGTATCGCGACGCGAATCTGGGACTTGCCCGAAGAGCCTCTGCTACTGAGTAAGTTGCCTTTTGCAGGCACGAGATACGCCGAAATCATGGTCGCGGTTACAGGTTGGAGGAGTTTTAGGATATTGGCTTCATTCAGTTGCCGGGAGGCTTTAAGCTGACGGAGACCTTCGATAAATTTATCAATTTTTTGCAACCGGGTGCCGGCAAAGCCTGATTTATTCTCTTGTCGCGCTACTTCATCTATAAAACGGGTATATTCACTGGCCTTTGAGATATTCTCGTCCTTTGCTAAATCACGCAGAATTTGGTCGCGCCAGGTTTTGAGCAAGGGGCCGGAGACAGGAGACACGGGGAAAGAACGTTCTTGCCCCCTGCCCTTTGTCTCTTGCCCCCTAAGCAACCGATCTCTTACTCCGCGGACAAACGCCTTGTATAAGTCAACTTTTCCGTTCTCCGCCTCAAAATAATCTTTCCAGGAAACTTCGCCCTTCATCTGATCCCGGTAGTGCGTGTTTTCAGGAATGGAAGATATCTGGGGTATAATGAGAATGTAAGAAATACCCGCTTCTTTGAATCGTTGGATCAGGCCCTGCGTATGAAAGCCACCGGCGACAAGCAAACTAGCGTTCAGCGGGAAGCGATAAGCGTTAAGCTTTGAAGCGGTATTGTGATTCCTACTTAACGCTGTACGCTGAACGCTGTACGCTGTATCCCGTTTCATTAACTTCAGCGAATTCACAAAAAACGCTTCGTCCCGCTTCTCGGCATTCGCGTAAAACGCCAGATGATTTTCAAAACTCGCTTCACGCTTTACGAACGACGCTTCACGAATCTCATCCCATTCCTCACGGCTAAGTTCAAGCTTAACTAATTTCTCAAAAAGATAAAGCATCCTGCTCTCCTGGTCTAATTTCCTTTCTTCTTGATTTCGAAACAAGCTCTCTTTGACGGATTGGGCATAACGCTCAAAATCTGAAAAAAATTGGGTCCCTTCAATATCGCGCAGGTGTTTGTGGTTTCTCATTAAATAGACAAGTTTTGAGTCTTGTATCGTAAGTCGTGAGTAGGTTTTCTCAGCAGAAAAGGGGACAGGCAATACTCCCCTGCCTGTCCCCTTTTCTACGAACCAGGACCCACGACCTGATTCGAGCAAGTCCTTCAGATAAAGGGCAAACGCAGCCATAGGAATATGCGAGGTTTGGAATTCCTGGTACTTCTCGTTAAATTCAGCCAATAGTCCACGGTCCACAGTCCACGGAATAGTTATTTTCTGTCGTCTGTGGTCTGTCGTCTGCGGACTCTTTTGCTCAAGGTATTTCCTCACCTCCCCCGCAATCTCCCGCACTTCCTTTTCAATCGCAGACTGATCCTTGCCTTCGTTTTCGCTTTCTTCGAGAAGCACCCTTATAGAAAAGGGGACAGGCAGGGGAGTATTGCCTGTCCCCTTTTCTGAACGGTTCAATTTCTTTAAAACCGTCATCAAATCCACGTCATTTTTTTTAAATGATTCAAGCGCTTTATCTACCGCGAGAAGCTCTCTGGAATAAAACTTTTTTTTCTCTTCCTGCAGCCTGCCCCTTGCAGCCTGCAGCTTCTCCAAAAGCTCCGTTTCCTTTTCCATTCCGGCTAAATAAAACCCAAGCCCTTCTTCATAGAGCTTCCAGTCTTCAATGCCATAAAAAGTGCTTTTGCTTTGATTAAGCACGGCTGCCGCGGTCGGCCCGGTAAGTTCCCCTTTGTCAAAATAATCTTCAAAAGTTTTCTTTAGCAATTCCTGATCCGGAAAGCTTTTAAAAATCTGAAGGTCCAGCTCAGACGCTGCGCCTTCTAAAGCCACCCGGTCAACACCGTACTGTTTTTGGAAATGAACAATGATTTTTTGGATGTTTCGCTGCGCCTCCGGGATGGCATGCGCATCTTGGATGAGAATAACTAAAGGGGCAGGCTTGCCCGCCAGTCGTGCGGCGGGAGACACGGGGAGAGAGGCACGTTGATAATTCTTCAATCGTTCCCCCTGTCTCTTGTCTCGTGTTCCGCCAAACTGCACGGCGGATCCGTCCTTCTTTTTGGCGGACTCTTGCCCCCCTGCTTGATGCACTTCCTGAATCTTGCCGATTTCGGAAGGTAAGAGGACTTGCTTTAAATCTTGCGGAAAAGTTTGATGACCTCCGGAGTCTGCCGCAACCGGAGATAAGGGAATGGCTTGGCCGAAAGTGAGCGAGTTATTCAAAAAAACGGAAGCCGTTATAAGGCTTATGAATCGGAGATTCCTAGATAGCATCGGCGTGAATCACTCCCGGAGTGGATTTGGAAAAATCAGGCGAGCGCCCCAAAAGGAAGTCGTGGATATCCTGAAGCAAGTAGCGCCAGTGCTTCCCTATTTTGATCCCGCGAATTTTTCTCTTTTTCGTCAGGTCGTACAGGGTCGAAATGGGAATCTTCAGATACTTACTGACTTCCCTGCCCGTCATGACAATAACATCTTGGGACTTATTCAATGGTTTCTCCAGTTGGCTTCCATTTTCTCAGCTTTTAAAAACAAAATCATTTATGAAGATTTTAAAAAGATATGAAAGAATCGCACAGGATGTTTCCTCCGTCAACTCGATATGTGGATAAAATGCCTCAGGAAACAAGACTTGCGGGGTTATGCTTGCAATTGATAAGGAAAGTTAAAAAGAGTTAGCCTGGAGGCCAGTGCATTTGTCGACCGCTTAGCAAATGGAGGTGGATGTGAAAGATAGATTGCCCAGCATCAGCCCCATTATTGAAGACGAGGCGATAGTCTTCCCACCCTTTAGTTGCAGCAATTTGCTTGGCACGGTGAATCACGTCACCGATAAGCCCGGCGTCTGATTCCTTCATACCTGAAATGCTTTCAATGTGGTTTTTAGGCATCACAAGAAGGTGTACCGGCGCCTGGGGATTGATATCGTGAATGGCAAACGTTTTTTCATCTTCATATTCGATTTTGCATTTGATTTCTTTTTTAATCATGCGGCAAAACAGGCAATTGTTCATAAATCACCCTCCCAGAAATTTTTTGACGCGCTTAATGCAGGTTTCTTTCCCAAGCACGCTCATCAAGTCAAAGAGCCCCGGGCTGACCGTCTTTCCGGTTAAAGCAAATCTCAAAGGATGAATCAAATCCTTGGCTTCAATCCCCCATCCTTGAGCGGCTTCACGGGTAAATGCTTCAACTTTCGAAGCGTCTTCAAAATCCGCAAGTTCCTGGGCATTTTCATGCCACGCTTCAAGATGCCGCTTAAGCACTTTATTTTGCACAAACAAATCCTGCATCGAAGGCTCGTACGGGTCAAGTTCAGAAAAACAGTAACCGGCTTGAGTTAAAAGATCCTGGAAGGTTTTAATCCGGGAGCGGTAAAGCAGCGACAAGCGCTTCCACTTTTGCGCCCCTAATTTCTGCGCCAAATCCTGATGGAAAGCGGTAATTTGCGAAAGGTAATCGGTTTCGGCAAGTTTTTTGATATGTTCCGTGTTAAGCCACTCGAGCTTTTCCCGGTTAAAGCGGGCATTGGATTTTGTAATTCGTTTTAGCGAAAATTTTTTGGCGAGATCCGGAAGGCTAAAAAATTCCTGATTATTTTCCGGCCCCCAGCCCAGCAAAGCTAAATAGTTTAGCAGCGCCTCAGGCAAAAAACCTTCTTCCCGGTAACTTTTTGTGGCAACCGCACCGTGGCGTTTGGATAAGGGCGTACCGTCCACCCCGAAAATAAGCGGAAGGTGCGCGTACTTCGGCGGTTTCCAACCCAACGCTTCAAAAAGGAGAATCTGACGCGGCGTATTAGAAAGGTGGTCGTCCCCCCGGATCACGTGGCTGATTTCCATCTCGTGGTCATCGACCACACAAGCCAGATGATAAGTAGGAAAACCGTCCGACTTTAAGATCACAAGATCATCAAAAAGCGAGGCGTCAAACCGGACTTCGCCGTGAACCAGATCGTGGAAGACCGCATCCCGTTTCGGCATTTTAAATCGAATGCCGAGCCTGCCACCCGAATTTTCCTCGTAGGCAAGGCCTTTTTCAACAAGCTCCTTGGCGATTTCCTGGTAACGCGAAAGGCGGCTGCTTTGCCGGATCACGGGCTCGTCTGAATCAAGCCCCAGCCACGCTAAAGAACTAAGGATATCGTCTTCAAATTCCTGACGGGAACGCTCCCGGTCCGTGTCTTCCAGGCGCAGGAGAAATTTCCCATTTTGACTCCGCGCATAAAGAAAATTAAAAAGGACGGTACGGACTCCGCCAATGTGGAGAAAACCTGTGGGCGAGGGCGCAAAGCGCACACGGATCATAAGGGTAAGGTCAAATCAAAAACCAAGACGGGTGAGATCAACTTGCTTTCTGGGATTCGATCAACTCAACAAGCTCTTTGATTTTCTTAAGCTCAAGGGGTTTTTTAAAACAAGCCACCGCGCCTAAGGCCATGATATTTTTTTCCTTGTGCGGGGGAAGATACCCGGAAATAATCGCTACGGGAACGCGGCTCATTTTCCGGATCTCTTCCAGGACTTCACGGCCTTCCATACGGGGCATTAACACGTCAAGAAAAACCAGGTCAAACGGCCCTTGCTTAACTTTCCTGAGGGCTTCTTCTCCGCTGGTCGCAAAATCAACTTCGTGGTTATCCTCCCGAAGGACCTCCCGGAATTCCTCGCAAATACCAATTTCATCATCCACAATCAATATTTTAGCCATATAGGCCTCCTCTTTTCGCGTTACCGCGAAAACGATCGCTTGTTTATATTCTGGCCTTTTGCAGGTTTTTCCACCCTTAAGGGGCAACCATTTTTTAAGCTTTCTAGGGAAATCAAGCCCTCCGAAAGGGGTGCTGAATTTCCCTTCGATCCCTGCGCAAAGGCGATTGAAACAAAATTACTTAACCTATTGTGATTAAAGAGGTTAATTTCATAAAAACCTGCAAAAGGCCAGTTATATTCTAACTCGGAAATTTGAAATTTTCCCGAAGAGTTGCAAAATAACTTCGCTTGGAACTTTTAATCAGCTTCAAAGGCGTATTAGACCTTGTCATTTCGACCGTATAGCTATCGTCGATTTCAAGATTTTCTTGACCGTCCGCGGTCAAGAGGGCCTTCTCGCCTTCCCGGTTCGTCTGAATCCGGACGGAAATTTTCTCATCCCCCCGGACGACCATTGAGCGCAAGGCCGACGCGTGAGGGCAAATGGGCGTAATCATAATGGCTTCAAGCTTTGGGTGCACTACCGCTCCCCCCGCTGATAAGGAATAGGCCGTAGACCCCGTCGGCGTTGCTATGATGACGCCATCCCCGGCAAAACTTGTCAGCTTTTCACCACTCACCTGAACTTCGACCCGCAAAAGTCTTGTTAATCCTTCGCGGCTTACGACAATGTCATTCAAGGCCACAAAACGCCTGGTTTTTTTTGTCTTCTGGCTTCGCGCAAGGCATGAAAGCATGAGCCTTTCTTCGATACCGGAGGAACCTGAAAAATAGGCATTCAATTCCTCAAAAATTTCTTCCTGCTTGACCTCGGTAAGGAATCCAAGACTACCAAGATTAACTCCCAGAACAGGGATCGAACGCTCTTTCATGTGATCCGCCACAGATAAAAGAGTGCCGTCCCCTCCGAGGCAAATCACAAGAGAAGCGTCCTGGAGAACTTCTTCCATTGGGTGCGCCGTGGTATCCCGCACTTCGGCATCCCGTTTGGCAAGCCACGCACCGAGCTTGGCTAAAAGTTCGGAAGCGCCCTGTTTTTTCTGATTAACCACAACTCCGATTTTCATGCTCATCACTTCGCTGAAGACACAACCAATGAAGATTTTGTTCCCAATTCGGATAAAACCCGAGCGGCAATTTTTTGGGGCGAAAGGCCAAATTGGTCCAGCATCAAATCCCGTGAGCCGTGTTCGATAAACTGGTCCGGAAGCGCAAGGCGCTTGATGACAGCCTCGGGATTTAAATCCTGGCGCTCAACCCATTCCAGAACCTTGGATCCAAAACCGCCGGTAAGTACGTGCTCTTCGAGCGTGAAAACCAGGCGGCTTTTTTGAAAAACCTCGTGAAGAATCCGGCTGTCAAGGGGCCTGGCAAAACGCATATTCACCACACGCGCTTCAACGCCTTCCTGCTTTAAAAGGTCATGCGCTTTGAGGGCGTTTTCCACCATACTTCCCAGAGCCAAAAGACTCACTTCCTGCCCCTCCCGAAGCACCGCTCCTTCTCCGATTTCAAAAGGCTTTCGCTGAAACGGGTCATAAATATTGGGGACATTCCCCCGCGGGAAGCGGACCGCAAAAAGATGCGGATACGAAAAAGCCAATTCCAGCATCCGGTCCATTTCATATTCATCTTTGGGCGCGGCAATGACACAATTGGGAATATGTCCGAGATAACTGATATCAAAAACACCGTTGTGCGTGGCGCCGTCGGCTCCGACAAGGCCGGCACGGTCAAGCGCCAGGACTAGCGGCTGGCGCTGGAGCGCCACGTCATGAATCAGGGCGTCTTGGGAACGCTGAAGAAAGGTGGAATAAATCGCGCACAACGGCTTCAGCCCGCCTTTGGCCAAAGCCCCGGCAAATGTCACGGCATGCTGCTCGGCAATTCCCACGTCAAAAAATCTCTCGGGAAATTCTTTTTGAAAATCCACAAGGCCCGTGCCGGAAGGCATCGCCGCCGTAATGGCCACAATCTTGGGGTCTTTCCTGGCGCATTTTATCAGGGCGTTTACAAATGCCTTGGTATAAGAAATGCCCTCGGATTTTGCTTTTTCAATTTCTGAAGGGCTCTTAATTTTTTCGCCGGTTTGAATATTAAACGGCGTGACACCGTGAAGTTTTTCCGAATCCTTTTCGGCAAACGCGCATCCTTTTCCTTTTTCCGTCACAATGTGAAGGAGGCAGCATTCGCGCAGGGAGAGTACTTTTTCAAGCGTCTCGACCAACCCCACCACATCATGCCCGTCAACCGGACCGAAATAACGGAACCCAAGCTCTTCAAAAAGAATGCCCGGAACAAGAAGGTGCTTCATCCCTTCAAGACCGGAAGTGGCAAAGCGCCGGAGGCGCGGGAATTTTTCAAGTTTCTTTTCAACTTCCGCGCGGACGCGGTTGTAGAGGGGATTGGTAATGACTTTATTGAGGTACTTGCTGATCGCGCCCACATTTTTTGAAATGGACATCGCATTGTCATTTAAAATAATGAGCATATCTTTTTTAAGATGCCCTGCATTATTCAGCGCTTCATACGAAAGCCCCGCGGTCATAGCCCCGTCGCCCACCACGGCCACCACACGCTCGTGCGTTTTTTTAAGGTCGCGCGCAACGGCAAGGCCCAGCGCCTGTGAAATCGCGGTTCCGGCGTGTCCGACAATAAAAGGATCATGAGGATTTTCAAAAGGAGACGGAAATCCGCTTATCCCATGCCCCTGACGCAGGCTGAGCATCCTTTCCCGGCGGCCCGTAATCATTTTATGGACATACGCCTGGTGGCCAACGTCCCAGCAGATTTTGTCTTTCGGGGAATTCAATACATAATGAAGGGCGATATTCAATTCGAGGGCGCCAAGGCTCGCGCCCAAATGGCCCCCGGTTTGAGCCACGCATTCGATTAGGTAGCGGCGGTATTCACGAGCGACTTCAGGAAGGTCGGAAAGAGGAAGGTGCTTTAAATCTGAAGGCGAATTGATTTTATCGATCCACTGCCACACGACGGTCCCTCCGGGGCATTCTCTCAAGTAAAAAATCCGCCAGGGCTTGAAGCTTGTCTGCTTTTTGGCCGAGCGGACGTATTTCTTTTTTTGCTTTGGCAATCAAATCACGGATTTTCTGCCGGACTTCCTTAGGCTTCACAATCTTTAAATACCCGTCTCCGTCGAGCAAATCATCCACGGATTGGAAGGCCAATCCGACACATTCACCGTATTTATGCATCCGTTCCACGTTTTCTTCGGATGCATCGGCCGCCAAAGCTCCCATCACCGCACTTGCTTTGATAAGTTTTCCCGTTTTGTGGACACTGATGTAATCCACGGTCGGTAGATCCAAATTCGCGGCGTTGACGGTAAGATCAGCCACTTGACCGCCAATCATACCATAAGTTCCGGAAGCCGTCGATAGTTCGGCAATGAGCCGGGACGCTTTTTCGGCCGGCTCCACGCGCGAAAGGATTTCGAAAGCAAAAGTTAAAAGACTGTCGCCGGCAAGGATCGCAACCGCCTCGCCAAACTGTTTGTGGCAGGTGGGCTTGCCGCGGCGCATATCATCATTATCAAGCGCAGGCAAGTCATCATGCACCAGAGAATAGGTGTGGATACATTCAATCGCGGCCGCAGCCAAAAGCGCGTTACGCCAATCCCCGCCGCAGGCCTCCGAGGCCGCAAGCGTAAGCACGGGACGGAACCGTTTGCCTCCGGTAAAAACAGCGTAATGAATGGCTTCATGAAGCGCCTGCGGATAGCGGGTTTCCGGAGGGAGCACCTTCAGAAGGGTCTTTTCAATGGCCTCAAGAAAGGGTTTAAACTGGACTTCGTACTTCAAAAAAGTAAATCCTCATCGTCTCCGGACGCTTCCGGCTTCGCTTCTTCCGGCGCGCTTTTGCCGGCTCTTTTCTTCCTCGGCTGAGGCTCGATTAAGTCTTTGCCCTCTTCTTCAAAAACAAACGGCTCTTTTTTCAAGGAACCGGTAAGCGTTTTCGCCAGAATTTCAATCTTTTTCTCCGCCTGCGTCAATTTCTCCTGGCACGCGCGCGCGAGCTTGACCCCTTCTTCGTATTTTTTTAAGGCCTCGTCCAAAGCAATATTCCCGGATTCAAGTTCCTCAACAATTTTTTCAAGCCGCAAAAGGGCTTTTTCAAACTGAATTTCCTGAGATGTCATGATGAGTGGACTCCTTCTTCGATTTTTGTAATTTTTGAATGCACTGTACCGCGCCAAAGCCGGATGACAAGCCCGTCCCCGGTTTTGACCTCTCGCGAATCTTTTAAAAGCTTTCCGTCCGCCTGAAAACTGAGCGAATAGCCCCGCTCCAGGATGGCAAGCGGACTTAAGGCGTTTAAACGACCTACCAGGGTTCGGAATTCATGATTTTTCTGTACCACAAGGGCCCTGGAATAATTTTGAAGCTGCCTTAAAAGTTCATCTACGCGCTGGGAGAATTGGTCAATCAAAAGCTGCGGTTGCCGGAAGGCGTAGCTTGACTCGAGGTTTTTCAGTTCCTGGCGCTTTGTTTCCATTAAATTTTCAATGGCATTTCTCATACGGATTACGGAATCTTCAAGCCGCCTTTCGATTTCTTCGCGGTTTTGAACCACAAGCTCCGCCGCTGCGGACGGAGTCGGTGCGCGGAGATCCGCTACGAGATCACAAATAGTCCAGTCGATTTCATGCCCCACCGCAGAAATGACAGGGATGCTAGAATCAAAAACCGCGCGGGCCACCGCTTCTTCATTAAAAGCCCACAAATCCTCAAGGCTGCCGCCGCCGCGGCCCACAATCAAAACATCAATCCCGCCCAACTCATTCATTTCACGGATCGCCTGGGCAATTTCAGAGGCCGCGCCGTCACCTTGCACACGCACGGGATAGATCAAAACTTCAGTGCCGTGAAAACGCCGGCCTACCACATTTAAAATGTCACGGATCGCGGCACCTGTGGGGGATGTAACAACACCGATGACCTGGGGAAATTTTGGGATAGGCTTTTTGTGTTCCGCGAGAAACAAACCTTCCTTTTCGAGTTTTTCCTTAAGCTGCAAAAAAGCAAGCTGCAAGGCGCCAAGCCCTTTGGGCTCGATCCGTTCGATATAAAATTGGTACTGACCCCGGGGCTCATAAATCGAAATTTTCCCCATCACAAGGACTTGAAGCCCGTCTTTTAATTCAAACTTCGTGGAAGTATTGTAACGGCTGAAAAAAACCGCGCTGATCTGCGAGGTTGCATCTTTCAAACTCAAATACATATGCCCTGAGTGATGCCGCTTGAAGTTGGAGATTTCCGCTTCCAGCCAGATCGAAGCAAAGCCGGACTCCACCATCATGCGGACTTCCCGGTTAAGCTGGCTTACGGAATAGACTTTCCGCTGGGAGGGACCGGAAAAATTTTCCGGTGTATCAGTTAGGGAGTGTGAATTTCTCATGAACCCTTTGAATGCTTAACGTTTTTCCCGTGGCGGGATCGACATCGAAAAGGACCCCTGAAATGCGCATATCTTCTTTGGCTACTTCAAGCCTGACCGGCATCTGGGTGGTAAACATATGCAGCACCTGGTCAATTTCACGGCCAATTACAGAATAATAAGGGCCGCACATTCCCACTTCCGTGATATACCCGGTGCCGTGCGGAAGGATGTGCTCATCCGCGGTTTGAACATGCGTATGCGTGCCGAAAATCCCGCTCACGTTGCCGTCAAGGAACCAGCCCATAGCCACTTTTTCCGACGTGGCTTCGGCATGCATATCAAGAAAGATCACAGGCGTTTCGCGGCGAAGTTTCTCTACCTCGCGCTTTCCGATTTCAAAGGGGCAGTTCACGGTTTTTAAAAATACACGCCCGAGCAGATTTAAAACGCCGACTTTAATGCCTCTTTTGGTGTCAACCACGACACTGCCATTTCCCGGAACCTGAGCCGGATAGTTGGCCGGGCGCAGAATTCTCGGGTTCTCGCACATAAGTTTTTCGGCATCTTTTTTTTTGAAGATATGATCCCCGGAGGTCATCACATCCACACCCGCATCAAAAAGCTGCTGAGTGGTAGATTCGGTGATTCCCGATCCCCCGGCGAGGTTTTCTACATTAGCAATCACAAAATCAATTTCTTTTTCTTTGCGTAGTCGCGGAATGATTTGGACACAGGCCTGGCGTCCCGGCCCTCCAACAACATCTCCAACCGCAAGCACTCGAAAGGGTTTCATTTAATTGTCACTTTTCAGTCCGTTATCACTTTATCCATCCGGATATCGTTTGCTTCGGCGGGAATTTCGCGAAGCAATTGCTCCCGGAAAGCCAGGCCGATTTTTTTGACGTGCTTTGCTTTTGCGAGAAACCGGTCATAAAATCCGCCGCCGCGGCCGAGCCGGCGTCCTTTCCGGTCAAAACCAAGGCCGGGGACAACAATCAAATCAAGGGAGCTTACTTTTCCTTTCCGGCTCGGCAAGGCTTTAGGCTCCAAAATACCGTAGGTTCCTTTGCGCAGATCATTGCTCCAGTTCTTGATCTGATAAATCGCCATCTTTCCGGTCTTACCATGAATGCGAGGCAAATAAACTGTTTTTTGCAACCGCAAGGCCTTCTCAATAAATCCTTGGGTTTGGACCTCAGCCGGCAACGCCGCATACGCCAAAATACGACACGCTCTTTTAAAAAAAGAGAGACGGATTAATTTTTGAACAATTTTAGTGCTTTTTTTTCTTCTAGCTGCGCGGTTTATCCGCTTGAGAGACTTGCTTAACTCATTTCTCAAGAAGGACTTATAGGCTTTACGTTCAGAAGATTTCATTCGTTTAGGCGGGTGCATTTTATAAGAAAGCCCTGGGATAAGCCAGAATAAAAAGCAGCTCAAAAAGTGCAAACGCCGTAGACGGTTTTCCCTAAACCATCACGACGCAGTACTTGTTCACAAGAACAAGTGCAGCAACGCACACGCACTGCGCGCTTTATGCGTGAGCACTTTTCGGGAAGAACTTGACGTTCTTCTCCGAAAATGTGTCACTCATTAGAAGTGGCGTTGCAGTACTAAATCAAAGGATTTGGTGCCCCCAGCATGAATCGAACATGCAACCCCTTCCTTAGGACGGAAGTGCTCTATCCAATTGAGCTATGGGGGCATTTGCGCTTGTGCGCAAATACTGTGCCGCACTGCGCGCTTTATGCGCGAGCACTTTTCGGGAAGAACGTGAAGTTCTTCTCCGAAAGTGTGGCGGATCAATGAAATCCGCCTACGGCACGCACAAATGATTTCCTTAGTCCCCCATAGCGAAATTGGATAGTTCCAATTGCCTGCCCGCCTTCTTTTTGGCGGGAGCTATGGGGGCTCGAGCGGCTGAGTTTCACCGGAAAAGTTGTCCGGTTATCTGCCGCATTTTACTCGATTCCCTTTGCCCGCCATCCCTGTGGGATGGGGGGCACGGAAAGTTACTTAGTTCTTTGTCCCCCACACCTCGATGGAATGAATGCATTAAAATGAGATTAATACTGGATCAGGGAGAAGATGTTGTAGCGGGAAAGTTTTTCGCGGCCGTTAAGAAAGTTAAGTTCGACAAGAAAAGAAATGGTTTCGACTTTCCCCCCTAATTTTTCGACCAGATGGGCAGCGGCCAAAGCCGTGCCGCCTGTCGCAAGCAAATCATCGACAATCGCAACACGAGCTCCGGGTTGAAGCGCGTCCACATGAATCTCCAAAATAGCTTCACCGTACTCTAAGGTGTAGGCCATCTGTTCTGTCTCGGAGGGAAGCTTGCCTTCTTTGCGGACCGGCACAAAGCCCGCGCCCAGTTTATAGGCAAGCACAGGGCTAAAAATAAATCCCCGGGATTCAATCCCCACCACATAGTCAATTTTTCGTGCCACAAGCTCCTTGGCAAGTTCATCCACGGCAAACTGAAAGGCGCGGGGATCTTTTAAAAGCGGGGTAATATCTTTGAAGATAATCCCCTTTTTGGGAAAATCAGGCACATCCCGGATCAGGCTCTCAAGCATCGTCGCGTTCATGAAGGAAGGAAATCCTCAAGTTTTTCCTTCTGAAGAAGAAACTGGTTGCGGACTTTTTTTAAGGCAATGGCCTCGATCTGCCGGACGCGTTCGCGGGTGATGCTGAATTTTTTTGCCACTTCCTCAAGCGTGTGCGGCTCGTCGTCTCCGAGCCCGAAGCGCATGGTGATAATTTTTCTTTCCCGCTCATCAAGAGCATCAAGACATTCGTGGATCCGTTCGGTTTTAAGAATTTCTCCCATCTGCACATCCGGCGAATGAGAAACATCATCGGCCAAAAGGTCCATTAACTCCGCGGTTCCGTCAAGGCTCACCGGCGCATTCAGGGAACTGGGCCGCCCGGCCATATTTTCAATATCCCTGATTTTTTGAACCGGCACTTTCATCACTTTGGCAATTTCTTTCCGGGTCGGAACGCGATTAAGCTTTTGCATAAGGCCGTCGCGCACCCTCCGCCAGCGGGAAATGATGTCATACATATAAACCGGGATGCGGATCGTCTTGCCCTGATTGGAAAGGGCCCGCATAATGGCTTGCTTAATCCACCACGAGGCATAAGTTGAAAACCGGTAACCCCGTTCCGGATTAAATTTTTCAACCGCCTTCATAAGGCCGATGTTCCCTTCCTCAACGAGATCCGAAAAAGTCAGGCCCATATTGGTGTAGCGTTTAGCAATGGAAATAACCAGCCTTAAATTGGACCGAATCATCCGATACCGGGCCTGCGTGGCGCCCCGGTGATGCGACTGCACTATCTCGGCCAGAGAAATTTCCTCTGCCGGAGTTAGTAGCGGGATATTTTCGATCTGGGTAAGATAAATTTTCATCGGGGTCCGGTCGAGCGTGTAATCAAAGTCCTGAAGATTCCCTGCCTCTTCGCCGTCTTCACGCGAGCGGCGGCCACGGCGCCGAGGTTCGGTGGTTTCTTCAAGGAACTCTTTCGCAGGTTTGAGCTCGTCTTCGATAGGCTTGAGAGGCTTTTCCGGCTTCGAAAAACGGGGTGTCTTCTTCTGGGGGGAAGGAAGCGGTAATGCTTTTTTAATTTTTTTAAGTTTTCCCCGCCGCGCCTTTTTAGGCTTCCGTAACCGGGAAGCCTTGCGAAGGCGCTTGCGGGAAGAACGTTTTGAGGGTTTCCTGCTTTTTTTCTTTTTGCCCATCACATCCAGAAATTATTTTTTCTTGGCGCGAACGACTGCTTGAGCGGCTGCAAGCCGTGCAATCGGAACACGGTAAGGGGAGCAGCTGACATAATTCATCCCTACCCCGTGACAAAATTCCACCGAGGCAGGATCTCCGCCATGTTCACCACAAATTCCAACTTTAAGATCCGGCCTTGTTTTACGGCCTTTTTCGATCCCAAGTTGAATCAAAAGGCCGACCCCCTTCTGGTCCAGGCTTTGAAACGGGTCTTTTTCAAAGATCCCCCGCTCAACATAGGCCCCCAAAAAAGAGCCTGCATCATCCCGGGAAAATCCCAGGGTCATCTGGGTCAAGTCATTGGTCCCGAAGGAGAAGAACTGGGCGCTTTCGGCAATCCGGTCCGCGATCAAAGCGGCCCGAGGGATTTCAATCATGGTCCCGATCATATAAGAAACCTGGGTTTGCTTTTCCTTAAAGACATCCTTGATGGTCTGGATCATTTCTTCTTTCAAAAGATCCAGCTCTTTTTTCATCCCAACAAGCGGAATCATGATCTCCGGAAGGACCTTGATCCCCTGCTTTTTGACATTGCAGGCCGCCTCAATAATGGCGCGCGTCTGCATTTGATAAATTTCCGGGTACGTGATGCCAAGACGGCAGCCGCGGTGCCCGAGCATAGGATTAAATTCATGCAGGGCCGAAACCTTTGCCCGGATTTTTTCAAGGGAAACGTTCATGACCTGCGCCATTTCTTTTTGATTTTCCTGTTCATGAGGCAGGAATTCATGTAGCGGCGGATCAAGGAGCCGGATCGTCACCGGCAGACCTTTCATCACCTTAAAAATCCCTTCAAAATCCACGCGCTGCATCGGAAGAAGCTTGGCTAATGCGCGCTCACGGCCTTCCTTGTCATCGGCAAGGATCATCTCACGCACCGCGATAATGCGATCCCCTTCAAAAAACATATGCTCAGTGCGGCAAAGGCCAATGCCTTCAGCGCCAAATTTGCGGGCCACTTCGGCATCGTGGGGTGTATCAGCATTGGTTCTGACCGCTAATGTACGTTTGGCATCCGCCCATTTAATCAGCTTGCCGAAATCGCCGGAAAGTTCAGGCTCAATCGTAAGCAGTTTGCCCTTGTAAACTTCTCCCAGGCTGCCATCAAGAGAAATAAAATCGCCCTCTTTAATAACCACAGAACCTGCCTTGAATTGCTTTTCGGCATAATCAATTTGAAGTTCACTCACACCCGCGACACAGCACTTCCCCATTCCGCGCGCCACTACAGCGGCGTGAGAAGTCATTCCGCCTCGGGCCGTAAGAATGCCTTTGGCCGCATTCATCCCGCCGATATCTTCCGGCGAAGTTTCAATACGAACTAAAATGACAGGTTCGCCCTGACCCGCCATTTGCTCCGCATGCTCGGCATTAAAAACCACCTTTCCTGTGGCAGCTCCCGGAGACGCCGGAAGACCGCGGGCAATCACTTCTCTTTTTTGTTTGGCATCAAAGGTCGGATGTAGAAGTTGATCCAGCTGCTTGGGGTCTACCCGCAAAAGGGCTTCATCCTGGTTCAAAACGCCTTCCTTCACAAGTTCAACGGCAATACGGACCGCCGCGTGCGCGGTGCGTTTTCCGTTACGCGTCTGAAGGATGTAGAGCTTGCCTTCTTGAATCGTAAACTCAATATCCTGCATATCCCGGTAATGCTTTTCAAGCCGGGCGCGGATCGCCACAAGCTGTTTATAAATCGCGGGCCACTGCTTGGCCAAATCGTCAAGCGGTTCGGGTGTGCGAATCCCCGCCACCACGTCTTCGCCTTGCGCATTAATCAAAAACTCACCGTAAAATTTATTTTCGCCCGTGGAAGGATTGCGCGTAAAACAAACGCCTGTGCCGGAAGTTTCGCCCATATTCCCATAAACCATAGCCTGAACGTTCACCGCGGTTCCAAGAAGCCCGCGGATTTCGTAAAGCTGGCGGTACTTGATCGCACGCGGATTGTTCCACGAATTGAACACGGCATTAATGGATTTGGTGAGCTGTTCGTAAGGATCCGAAGGAAATTCTTCTCCGGTCGCTTCCTGATAAGCTTTTTTGTACTGGCGTACAATTTCTTTTAAGTCATTGGCGGAAAGATCGGTATCGGCCTTGGCGCCCACCTGGTGTTTCTTTTTCTCGAGAATATGTTCAAACGTCTCGCGAGGGACTTCCATCACCACGTCGCCGAACATCTGGATAAAACGGCGGTAGGCATCCCACGCAAAACGTTCATTTTCAGTTTTGATAATCAGGCCCTGGACAACTTCTGAATTTAAACCAAGATTAAGAACGGTATCCATCATTCCGGGCATCGAAACGGCCGCGCCGCTCCTGACAGAGACAAGCAAAGGATTGTCCCGGTCTCCGAACTTCGCGCCCATCGCTTTTTCCAATTTAGCCAGATTTTCCTTCACCTGGGCTTCGAGACCCGCAGGCCATTTTCTTCCGCCCTTGTAAAATAAATCACAAACCTCTGTGGTAATGGTAAATCCGGCAGGTACCGGAATCCCGATGCTGGTCATCTCAGCCAGATTCGCACCCTTGCCGCCTAGAAGGCTTTTCATGCCAGAGCTTCCCTCGGCTTTCCCGCTGCCAAAAAAATAGACATATTTGGCGGCTTTCCCCTTCGTTGATTTAGAATTTTTTGATTTTGATACTGAAGTCTTCATTCCTTATTTCTCCTCTCTAAATTTGAATTAAAACGACAAAATTGGCGGATATTGTATCACCCTTCATCCATTCTGGATAGCACGGAAAGATCCGCCAGACGTTCCGCGTAAAGATTGTAGATTTGTTTCATCAAAGCCTGGCGATTGGCCCGGATTTGGGCGTCTTCGACATTGACCATGACCTTATCAAAGAATTTGTGCAAGGGCTCATAAAAGATCTGGCCGAAACGGGATGTGGCTCTTTCATAATCCCTGCGCTCGAGCGCCTGGCTGATTTCGGCTGATTTTTCCTCCAACAGACGATAAAGCTCCCCTTCAAGCGGCTCCTGAAAGAACTCTTTGCGCACGGCCGGGATTTCTCCCTTGGCACCTTTCAAGATATTTGCGGTTCTTTCCACTACCTTGGCGGCTTTGAGAAACGCCTTGGGATCCTCTTCACACATCCGTTTGAGGACTTCAAACCGCTTGAAAACATCCGCTAAATCATCAAACTGAGACCTCGAAACCGCTTGCAGGATTTCATGGGCACGAGTGCCCGGCTCCACTTGAAGCTCAAACGCCATCCGGTCCTGAAAAAACCGGTTCAACCGTTTTTTAAGTTCCTCCGCGGAACGGTCCAATATTTTTCCATATAGGCTGACCGAAGCATCCACCGCTTCACTCAGGGAAAAATGAAAGCCGAAGGCGCGCACCAGTTTTACGAAAATCCCTCCCGCGCGCCGGAGCGCAAAAGGATCCTGGCTGCCGGTGGGTTCAAGCCCGGTCCCGAAAGCACCCACAAGAAGGTCAAGGCGGTCAATCAATCCAAGTAACGCGCCAAGCGGAATGATTTGTTTTTTAAGATGGTCAAATTTTTCCGTCAAATTCTTGGGAAGATACTGCGTCCCGATCGCAAGCGCCACATCCTCTTTTTCACCCGATTCCAGCGCGTATTCCCTTCCCATAATGCCCTGCAAATCCGGGAACTCATAAACCATCTGAGTCAGCAGGTCCATTTTGCAAAGACGTGCGGCCCGCTTAAGTGACTCTTTAAGATCATCCCGCCCGACAAGGCCTGCGAAATTTTCGGCAAGGGCTTCAAGCCTTTGGGCTTTCTCACGCATGTTCCCAAGTTTTCCAAGATAAACCAGCTGGTCTAGGCTGGCGAGTTTTTCTTCCAAAGGTTTTTTAGTATCCAGATCGTAAAAATATCGGGCATCGCGCAGCCTTGATTCGAGCACATTTTCATAATCCTCACGAATCTTAATCAGCCCGCGCCGCTTCCCGTTTAAAACACCGGCAAAGTGGCTTACAAGATGCCCCTTGGCATCGTAACAGGCAAAAATTTTCTGGTTCTTTTTCATGCAGCTTGCAAGCACCTCACTGGGCAGATCTAAATAGGTGCTTGAAAAACCAGCCCGGATAAGGAACGGGGCCTCAGCAAGCTGCGCAGTTGTATGCACCAAATCCTCGTCAAAGTTTTTTTGGTTCAGCTGATGCAGTCCCGTGCGGATGATATCTTCCCGCTGGGCAAGGCTTAAAATCACATGCGCTTTCTTAAGAAGGGTTTTGTAAACGCCCCAGTCCGCTTTGGGGACAGTAAAAGGCTTGGGCGAAAGGAACCGGTGACCAAAACTTTGGCGGGACGGCTTCACATCTGCTAGTTCAAAGGGAATGACTTGGTGGTCCAGCAAAGCCACGATCCAGCGGATAGGACGGGGAAAGCGAAAACCTGAAGCGTCCCAACGCATGGTTTTGGGAAATGGGAGAGAGGTAAAAATGGCGACTAAAATTTGAGGCAAAATTTCCCGCGCGGTTTTTCCTTTTTCCTTTTTTTTCGCCACGACAAACCGGCCCTTGGGCGTCTCTTTGATTTGGATATCCTTAAGGGTTACGCCTTTGCTTTTCAAAAATCCTTCCAGGGCTGGGGTTGGATTTCCTTGACCGTCATAGGATTTCTCATAAGAAGGGCCGGACCATTCCAAGTCGCGGTCTTCCTGGCGAGGGGCGAGATTTTCGACAAAAAACGCAATTCGCCGGGGCGTGGCTTCGACGAAAATATCCTTAAAGGCAAGCCGGTGGGTTGCCAATACTTCTTTGCCCGCTTTCTTCAAGTCTGAATAAATAACGTCAAGGGCTGAAAGGGGCAGTTCTTCTGTTCCAATTTCAACCAGGAGATTTGATTCAATTTTCACTTTGAACTCTTCATCTTAGTTAAGGGAAACCCTTGTTCGCGGCGGCTTTCAAGGTAAGCTTCGGCACAGGCGCGCGCAAGTGCCCTGACCCGGGCGATATAGCGAGGCCGTTCATTCACACTCACAGCGCCGCGCGCATCCAGCAAGTTAAAGCTGTGTGAAGTCTTGAGGCAATAGTCATAAGCGGGCAGCACGAGTTTTTCTTCAAGGAGTCTTTTAGCCTGCTTTTCATAATCCTCGAAATGGCGCCGGTAAAGTTCAGGGTCAGACATTTCAAAATTAAATTTGGAGAATTCTTTTTCGCCCTGCAAATGAACCTGCCCGTAAGTCACATGATTTGACCACGCGATATCAAAGAGGGATTCCTTCCCCTGCAGAAACATCGCAATGCGCTCAAGCCCGTAAGTGATTTCACAGGAAACCATTTCAAGGTCAATGCCGCCACACTGCTGAAAATAAGTAAATTGGGTAATTTCAAGGCTATCAAGCCACACCTCCCAGCCTAGTCCCCAGGCGCCGAGAGTCGGCGATTCCCAGTCATCCTCGACAAAGCGGATGTCATGAGCAAGGAGGTCAATGCCAATCGCTTTAAGGCTTTCCAGGTAAAGGGATTGGGAATCCTTGGGCGCAGGCTTTAAAATCACCTGATACTGATAATAATGCTGGGTCCTGTGCGGGTTTTCGCCGTAACGGCCGTCCGTGGGGCGGCGGGAGGGTTCAACATAAGCGGCATTCCAGGGCTCCGGGCCTAAGGCTCTCAGAAAGGTATGCGGGGAAAAGGTTCCCGCGCCTACTTCCATATCATACGGCTGCATAATGAGACAGCCCTTCTGGCCCCAGAATTGGTTTAACTTTTGGATTAAGTCCTGAAAATCAAGCGGCTTAGTCATAAAGGTTTGGAATTGTAACAAAAAGGGTGTGCCGAATCAAGGCAGGCTAGGACGGCAGGCCCAGATTTGATTTAATGAGGACTGACGTCTTGGAGTAATTCGATAAAATCAAACCTGTCCCGGCAGGCGTTATAAAGTGCCTCGTCCGCGGTAATGAGGGGAGCTAAATAGATTTCCGCGAGTGCAAGGTAAAGACTATCGTAGACTGAAGTATTAAATCTCAATGAATTCTCCAAAGCCACATCTGCCAATTCTTGATCTGAATATTTTATCAATGAAAGATCATTAATACGGTCTAGGGAGTCGATCACTTGCTTGACAGTAGCCAATTTCTTTTTTGCTTTGGTCCAGCAGGTATTTGCCACCTCCAGGTAGAAGATCTCGGGCACAATAATTTTAATTTCTCCTCTTTGAAAGCGATGAAGCACTGAAATGGCTTGAGACGAATCATGTTCCTGAAAAAGCCACTTTACCCCCACAGACGCATCGACGATCACTTGGTTCATGCTAATCCTTACCGGCTATCGCGATCTTCCCGGATCAGTTTGGTGGAATCTTCAGATAATCCATAGATCCGGTAATTTTCTTCACGAATCTCCCGGATACGTTGAAACGCATCTCGACGGCGGGCTTCTCTTTCCTTTTCTGTTTCTGCCTGCTCCAAGGCCATTGATATCAAACGAATCACTTCCTGATTGACCGACAAATTTTCGACCACGGCCAGCTTTTGAATTTTCTGGTGTACCCTAGGCGGCAAACCTCGGATTAATAAGTTGCTCATTAGCGCCCCCCCCTTTCTCAGTCTACCAATCAATTGATATCATAATGATATCATAAGATCAAGCCACGTGGCAGAAATAAAAATCCCGCACCCTGTAACAGGTGCGGGATTTTGCGGTGAACCCTGATTTTGTTTTCCAGGTTATGGGTTAAACGGTAATCTGGGCTTTGATTTTTTCTAACTTCACTCCGCCGATCCCGTTCACATTCATGAGATCGTCGGGCTTTGCGAAAGGCCCGTGCTCGTCGCGATACTGAATGATTCGCTGGCCGAGCGTCGGACCAATGCCCTGAACCGTTTCAAGCTCCTCCAGAGTAGCCTTATTGACATTCACAATCTTAGCCTCCCCGCCTTGAAACTCAACCTTTGGATCGGGCGCCGCATTAAGCCTTACGGCATAAAACAGGGACGAGTTCCCAAGCAGGGTCACTGCCAAGGCCAAAGTCCCCAGGATTCGCATCCAAGTCCTTTTTTTCATAACGTCACCTCCTCTCTTTTGATTTGTGGCTCGAAGGCTATCAGGAATATGCATATTTGTCAATATTTATTTTGTTATTTACTATTTATGCGCTGAGGGATTGCTTAGGCTTTATGCATAATTTCCTTGACATATTTTAGCTCTACGCTATCATTTCGACATGCTTAAAAATCTTGGCAGCCGTATCCGCAAACTCAGAAAAGAAAAAAGCGTCACCCTGGTGGAGCTTTCAAAGAAGACCGGGGTCGCCCAGGCCACTCTTTCAAGGATCGAAACCGGCACGATGATGGGGACGATCGAAAGTCATGAAAAGGTAGCTGAGGCTTTAGGGGTTGGTCTTGCCGAGCTTTATTCGGGCGTGGATCGCCGGTACGAACAGCTTTCTCACCTCACAAAGGACACAGAAAGAAAAGTCACCCGCCAGACCCCCCATTTAAAAATTGAGCTCCTGACCCAGGAAAGCTCCAAAAAGAAAATCACTCCACTTTTGATCACACTGCACGGAGGAAGCGAAACTCAGCGTGAACACAATGAACGCGGAGTTGAAAAATTCTTATATCTTCTGGAAGGTGAAATCAAAGTGAAGGTAGATAAAGAAGAGTACCCTCTTCTTCCTGGAGAAACTTTGTATTTTGATGCTTCTCTCATTCATCAGATCGTGAATGAGAAGTCTAAAACAGCGCGCCTTCTTGTGGCTGTTTCCCCTTCAAAAATCTAATTTTTTCCTATCTCTTTATTTCTTTTGCAATCCAGGCGAGGTATTTCGCGCTGCCTTTTTGGATTGGTATCCCGATTATTTCCGGAACTTCATAGGAGTGGTTTTCGCGGATTACCTTTTCAAGCTTGCGGAACTTTTCAGCCACGGTTTTAATCAGAAGTAAATATTCTTTGCTTCTTTCCTTTTTATGCTTCCACCAATAATGAGATTCAACAGGCGATGTGATATTAACGCAGGTAGCGAGTCTTTTCTCAAGCAAAAAATGAGCTAATTTGCGGGCTTCTTGAAGGGTAGGAACCGTGCTGAGGACGAGGAGATAAGACAAGACGAAAAATTAACGTTTTGTCAGAGCTGAACGATATCCGGTATCAGGACCGCTTAAAGAAATATGGCCTTCCCGGGCAAGCCAGCCAAGGCTCATTAAGATTAATTCCTTAGGTTGTTTAATTCCTTGTACCAATTGGTCTAAGGTCGCGCTTCCCTTTTCATCGAGATAATGCCAAATATCACCTGCTGCAATTCCGATTTCTGTGATCATGAGAAGCTCCTTTTAAGACAATCAATTTGAATCAATCTTGAACTAAATATAACAGATTCTATTTTTCCTGTCCAGGGAAAGGTCTCAAAATTGCAATATTTTTTTGAGAAAGTGTCCCGTGTAGGATTTTTTTTCGCGGGCAATCTCCTCAGGAGTACCCAAAGCCACAATTTCGCCTCCCCGGTCGCCGCCTTCCGGGCCAAGGTCGATCACAAAATCCGCCATTTTAATGACATCCAGGTGGTGCTCAATGACTAAAATCGTATTTCCCTGGTCTCTGAGCTGAAAAAGGGCCTTTAAAAGATTCTGAATATCCGCGAAATGAAGCCCTGTGGTCGGTTCATCCAGAAGATAAAAGGTTTTCCCTGCGGATTTTTTGCTGAGCTCTGCAGCAAGCTTGACACGTTGTGCCTCTCCGCCAGAAAGCGTGGTTGAAGCCTGCCCCAATTTCAAATACCCCAGCCCAATAGCCTCAAGAAGCTCCAGCTTCTCGCAGATTGCAGAGAAATTAGTGAAAAACTCAATCGCTTCTTTAACCGAAAGGTCCAAAACCTCGGCAATGTTTTTCTCCCGGTAGCGCACTTCAAGGGTTTGATCATTGTACCGGCGGCCGCGGCAGACTTCACACGTAACGTAAAGGTCGGGCATAAAACTCATTTGCAGTTTCTCCGCTCCCTCCCCGCGGCAGGTCTCGCACCGGCCTCCTTTGAGATTAAAACTAAATCGCGAAAGCGTGTAATGCCGGATCCTTGACTCCTCAAGCTGGCTGAAAAGTTTGCGGATAGGAAGAAAAAGATCTGTATAGGTCGCAGGGTTTGAGCGCGGGGTCCGGCCAATCGGAGATTGGTCAATTTCAATGACCTGCTGGATTTTTTCTGCGCCTGTTAAGGACTTGAACTTGCCCACACGGTAGTGCGTCTTCCAAATCCGGTTATGCAATTCCTTGTAAAGAATGTCGTGAACAAGCGTGCTCTTGCCGGAGCCTGAAACACCGGTCACGCAAATAAAAAGCCCCAGGGGGATTTTGACATCGATATTTTTCAGATTATGCTCACGGCAACCACTCAGCCGGATCAAAGGGGCTTTGCGGTAATTTTTTTTCTCCCGCGCAATTTCAATTTTCCAATGCTTTGAAAGATACTTGGCCGTTAAGGAACGGTTGTCTTTCACCTTAAGCGCGTGCGGCGGGCCGGAAGCAACCAACTCTCCTCCTTCGCGCCCGGCGCCCGGTCCCAAATCAATCAAATAATCCGCGCGAAGCATGGTTTCCTCGTCATGCTCCACCACGAGCACCGTGTTTTTCAAATCCCGGAGTTTCTCAAGCGTATCCAAAAGCTTGGAGTTATCCCGGGGATGCAAACCAATACTGGGTTCATCCAAAACATAAAGCACGCCCGTAAGCCCCACCCCGATTTGCGCCGCAAGGCGGATTCGCTGCAACTCTCCTCCGGCCAAAGTCGCCACCGTCCGGTCAAGCGTGAGATACCCAAGCCCCACATTAAGCAAAAACCGCAGTCTTTCGCGGATCTCCTTCAAAATAGGCTCGGTGATTTTTTTTTGCTTTTCCGGAAAACGCAGCTGATCAAAAAAAGGAACGGCCTTCTCGACCGATTGCTCGGTCATTTCGACAATACTTTTGCCCGAAATCCGCACGCCAAGGCTTTCCTTCCGCAATCTTTTTCCGTTACAATCCTTGCAAATGTCTTCCCGTAAAAATTTTCTCACTTTGTGCCGGATTTCATCCGAATGCGTTTCGTGAAATAGCCGCTCCAGTTCCTCAATCAACCCCGAAAGTTCATTGTCGCCCCAGAAAAAAGCTTCCTTCGCTTCAGCTGGCCACGCCTGGTAAGGAAGCATCCGGTCAAAGTGGTATTTTTGGGTCAGGTCGTAAACAAGGTCCTCGATGAAATATTTATTAAACGAAAAAAAGATTTCCTCATTCAGGGCCCCGCTCATAAGCGGCTTGGTTTCATCACGGATCACACCCCCTGAAATCACCTGCGAGAGCTTGCCAAGGCCTTTGCAACGCGGACAAGCCCCGTAGGGACTGTTAAAAGAAAACATATTGGGCGTTAAGTCCGGGTAACTTGTCTGGCATTGGGGGCAGCTTCGTTTGGTTGAGAAAAAACGGAGCGGCTGAAGCTGTTTTGAGACCTGGATCACACCGAGGACTCCCTGGCTTAAGGCGGAGGCCGCTTCAAGTGAAGCCGAAAGAAGGCGGCCTTTCTCGGGATCTACTTTTAAGTGGTCAATCAAGACTTCAATATCATGCCGCTGGGTTTTCTTAAGCTTGAGTTCGGGTTTAAGCGGCCGGAGGACGCCATCAATCCGGGCGCGTGAGAATCCTTTTTTAAGGACATCCTGAAAAAGTTTTTGGAATTCCCCCTTGCGGCCCCGGACAAGCGGAGCAAAAATCTGGATTTCCGAACCCGCGTAATCTTTTGTCACATCCCGGCTGATTTCATCCAGGCTTTGAGATGAAAGCAGGGTTCCGCACTGAAAGCAATGCGGCTCCCCGGCCTTGGCATAAAGAAGCCGCAGATAGTCATAGAGTTCCGTAACCGTGGCCACGGTGGAACGCGGATTATGGGTAATGGACCGCTGTTCAATCGCAATGCTGGGGGAAAGCCCCGAGATATAATCCACTTCGGGCTTTTTCATTTTCTCAAGGAACTGGCGCGCGTAGGAAGAAAGGCTTTCGAGGTAGCGCCTCTGACCCTCCGCGTAAATCGTGTCAAAGGCCAGTGACGATTTCCCGGAACCTGAAAGTCCGGTAATCACAACAAGCTTGTTGCGTGGAATTTTTAAGCTGAGGTTTTTAAGATTATGTTCGCGAGCCCCGCGGATTTCAATAAAGGAAGAAGCGTCGGGACTCATGTTCCGATGCGGACCGAGGAAAGAATCTTGCGCAAAGCGGCGGCAGCGGAATGAATGGCCAAAGCGCTGGTCTTGGGATTATCCCTGGAAGGGACATTCTCTGTCACGGTTTCAATCCTGCCAAAATCCCCTTCAATCAAAACCCTGTGCCGGTTTGACCGCGCTTTGCGCGAAGTCCAGATTTCCACTTGGGTTTTTTCGGGCCCAAGGCCTGCCAAGCTCAAGATAGCCGCCACATTGATATTCTGGGGGAAACCTTTCACGGCCTCGGCCGCAGTTCCTTTAAAAAGACATACGGGTTTGCGGCCGGGGAGTTTCGGAAATTTTCGGTGAAAAAAATAGGGGGCACCGGAAAGACTCTGAGCAGGTTTTTCTGTTACCAGCTTCACGCTTCGGATCTTTCCCTCATGCGCGGCCAAAAGCCCGTCAATTCCGGCAAGCGCTCCGGAAGGAATCCACAACCGGCCCTTGCCCTGCCCAGCCAAAGAGCGCCAGCGTTTGCCGGCAAGCAGCCCTCCGACACTCATAACCAGAACCTGTTTATTTCCTTTCAACGCCTCGTCGGCAATTTCACCGGAAACAGAAGCGGAAGCCGCTTCAATCACCAAATCACTTTGCTGGATTAATTTTTGACGGGAAACCACCGGGACAGAAAGTCCTAGCTTTTTTTGAAGGTCGGCTGCTTTTTCAGCGTGGATATCACAAAGGCCCGCCAAGACCGCTTGAGTGCGAAAACTTTTTTTTATGATCCCCGCAAGGGCAGAACCAATGGTCCCGCAGCCGATAATGCCAACTTTAAGCTTAGTCATAGAAAATTCTGCGGAGAAGTTACGAGGGGTTACGCAACGCTTTGATTGCGGTCATTCACGTGAACAATACAGGGATGGAAACGCTTGCTTTCTTCGTCTGTCAGCACCGCAAAAGTCATAATAATCACCAAATCCCCCTTTTTACCGTGCTTGGCAGCGCCCCCGTTTAAACAAATTTCACCCAAACCGGCTTTGCCCGCCACCGCGTAACTTTCAATCCGGGCCCCATTGGTGAGATTGGCAATAAGCACTTTTTCTCCCGGCAAAATATTGGCCTCTTCCAGAAGGCGGGAATCAATCGTGATGCTTCCTTCATAATCAATATGAGCATCCGTCACGGTCGCACGGTGAATTTTTCCACTCAGCATTTGTCGCAGCATAGGATTATCCTTATTTTTTGGAGGGGCGCATTATAACATTATCAATCAGTCTTGTCTTGCCCACATAACAGGCAGCGGCAAGGACCATTTCAGACTGACATTGCTTGAGGCTCACAAGCGTTTCGGGATCGATGATCTCAAGATAATCGATCCTGTCAACACTTTGCTTCAATTTCGCAAACCCCTGCCTACGGAGTCTCGCGAGATTCCGGACTCCGCGCTTGATTTCACCCCGCATCCAGAAAAGAGTGTCAGGAATGCCCCGGGCTTTTTTGCGCTCCTCTGGATTTAAATAACGGTTCCGGGAGCTAAGAGCCAAACCGTCTTTTTCACGGATCGTGGGCAGCATATGCAGCTCGATATCCAGGTTCAGGTCCTGGATCAAACGCCGGACAATCACGGACTGCTGATAGTCCTTGGCGCCAAAGTAAGCCCGGCACGCGCCGGCCAGGTTAAAAAGTTTCGTGACCACCGTGGCCACACCGCGGAAATGACCGGGCCGGAATTTTCCGCATAAAACATGGGATAACTCGCCGACTTCAACGATCGTCGTAAATCCTGCCGGATACATCTCGGAAGCTTCAGGTTCAAAAACGTAATCCACACCGACGGCTTTAAGCAAACGGTGATCTTGTGCCTCGGGACGAGGATATTTCTTTAAATCTTCCTTGGGGCCAAACTGCACTGGATTGACAAAAATACTGACAAGAACGATATCATTTTCTTCCCGGGCTTTTTTGATTAAGGACGCGTGTCCGGCATGCAAAGCCCCCATTGTGGGGACAAATCCCAGGGTTTTTCCTTTTTGCCGAAACCTAGCCATTTCTTTTTTGAAAATCTTAGGGCTGTGGATGATTTTCAAGAAGTTCCTCCAGCAAGTTTTGAACAGTTTTCTTAAATTCTGGGTGAATCCAGTCCGGCGCCAAATCCGCAAGCGGAGTTAAAACAAAAGCCCGCTCATGAAGCCTGGGATGAGGAATCGTCAATCCCTGTTCATGAATAATTTTTTCATCATAAAAAAGAATATCGAGATCAAGAGTCCTCGGGAAATTGCGCCCTTCTCTTTTCCGGCCCAGGGAAGCCTCGATCATCACGAGCATTTGAAGAAGATTGTGCGGGCTGAGCTCGGTCCGGATTTCCCAAACGGCATTTAAGTATTTGTCCTGAGGCGGCCCGCCCACAGGTTCGGTTTCATAAACACTCGAAGACCTTATAAATTGGATTCCATGAGCCTGTTTAAGCTCGGACTCGGCGCGGGCTAGGTTCTTCGCCCTGTCGCCAAGATTGGATCCAACGGCAAGAAAAACATGAGCGGGAGCTTGCATTGGGATTATTCCCTACCGGGAATGAAGGTGCTGATGACTTTTTTCAATACGGCGCAGCGCTTCTTCGAGACGTGCCTCAGGCATGGTTAAAGAAACCCGGAAATAACCTTCGCCGTTCGGGCCAAATCCATTGCCGGGGGTGACTACCACATTCATTTCTTCAAGAAACTTCAGGGCAAGTTCCGCGGAGGTGTATCCCGGGGGAACCGGAAGCCAGCAGTAAAATGTCGCCTTGGGGGATTTGACATCCCAGCCCAATTTTTCAAGACCGCCGATAAAAAGGTCCCGGCGTTTTTGATAAATCTTTAGGATTTCTTGATGCTCGGATTGACCTTCGTCGAGCGCTTTTTTGGCCGCGAGTTGAATCGCCTGAAAAACACCTGAATCCACATTCGACTTGATTTTGGCAAGCAGCGCGATAAGCTCCGGATTTCCCGCCGCAAAACCCACACGCCAGCCGGTCATATTAAAAGTCTTTGAAAGCGAATGAAACTCAATCGCCACTTCCCGGGCGCCTTCCACTTCAAGAATACTCGGAGCCTTGTAACCGTCAAAAGCCACTTCGGTGTACGCCGCATCCTGGACAAGTATGAGACCGTGACGGTGGGCAAATTCTACGGCTTCTTGAAAGAAAGTTTTGGAAGCAACCGCCGAAGTGGGGTTATTGGGATAATTCAGATAAAGGATTTTTGCTTTTTTCAAAATGTCCGGTCCGATCGCCGAAAGATCGGGAAGAAATTCCTTGGATTCAAGGAGCGGCATCAAGTGGGGAACACCTCCCGCAAACCAAGTCCCGGATTTGTAAGGCGGGTAACACGGGTCCGGGATAAGTGAAACTTCTCCCGGATTTAAAACCGCCAGAGGGAAATGCGCAATCCCCTCTTTGGATCCTATAAGGGGAAGAATTTCTTTTTGAGGGTCGAGCGTAACATTAAATCTTTTTTGAAACCAGTTTCGGATCGATTCCCGGAATTCCGGCATGCCTGCATCGAGTGCATAACGGTGATTTCTGGGATCGCGGGCGGCTTCTGCCAGTGCGTCAATAATAAAGGAAGGGGTAGGAAGATCCGGGTCGCCGACGCCAAGGTCCACAACATCTTTTCCCTTGGCCACAAGCTCACGCTTTTTTTTATCAATCTCGGCAAAAAGATACGGTGGGAGCTGCTTCAGCCTCTCGGCCGGGCCAAAGGAATGATTTTTCTTAAACATAAGGGCGGGATTATATCAAAGTTGGCCTAATTTTGAATAGCAATTTCACGGGTGTCTGACACCGCCGGTTAAAAAGCTTCCTGGAATTCCTGCCGCAGGTTGAATCGGGGTTCGCGGATTAAAATTTCACCCAAAAGACCTAAACACTGCCTTTGGATATCTTCGCGCCGCGTTTCCTGCCAAAGGGAATAAAGACGCAGGAGTTTCTTTGCCTTGGTTTTAAATCTACGCGCATTTCCTTTCATCCCAACCTCCTCGATAATAAAGATGCTTCGCGAAATCAAAATGAAAATCAGGGTCGAGTTTTTCCAGCTGATTTGCCAAATTTATAATTTTACCCTCCAGCTCAGGCGATTTCGTTTCAAGCCAGGAAGAATAAAGGTCCAGAAATTCGTCCATTATGTTTTTTCTAAGAAGGGTTCTTTCGTATTCTTTGACTTCGCCTGTAAAATAGTGAAAAACCTGGTCCTTGAAACCATTCACAAAACTAAAATACTCCCGCCGGACATGCTTTAAAAGGTCCTGGTAAACTTCATAGTAGTGGGAGAGTTTCTCAAGCACATCCCCTACCCCTGTCTTTTTTCTGTAGATCCGCTTATGGTAAGCCGCAGCCTGATCGTAATAAAGTTTGGCCAATTCCCGGTAATGGTTCCTGGAAACCTTAAAAAATTTCTGACGTGAACGGCTCACGAGATCATCGAAAATGGCGGAATGAATGAGGAGATGATCGGCATTGACTTTAAATATGAAGTACCGGATCGTGTGGTCTTCCGTGCCGTTGACCCATTTAAGAATATCACTGCTTTCCCGGGATAAATAGGGACTGGCCATTTCATGATATTCCGGCAGCGAGACAGCAAACAAAAGGTGGGCCAGGTACACATTAACGTCTTCGTCAAAGGTGTACATGTTGGAGGGCAGCCCTTCCTGGCTGCGGCACTTGATAATCGCGCCCAAAAGATAGCGTATGGCCGAGTCCCGCTCGTGTTTTGAGATGTCAAAATACAGGCAACTGTCCTTGGCTGCCATTTCTATCTCCTTTTCTCGACCCTTTTTATCCATAGCGTTTAAGGTTAAGCTATTTAAAACACTTTTTAAAAATTTTTAACTTTTATGCAACAGAAAGACTAGTAAACAGTTAACACATAGGGTAGATAAAGTCAAACCAGGTGGATCTGGCGAAGAAAACTGCGGCTTTTTAGGGGGGAACCCAGGCGATACAGGAGGAAACGTTCCATAATCTGGCTTAATTCCTGCTCGGCCCTTTCGCCAACCCTGAGTTTGAGGGCAAGCTCCAGGGAATGGGTCGCGTAGTAGCGTAAAACAGCAAGGGCTTCGGGCGATAACGGGCGGGCATCCGAAATCTTTGGAGCGCACTGGGGACAGAAAACAGCGCCTTGAGCCGCTGAAAAAAATCCCCTTTCAAAAGCGGCTTCCCGGCAATTCAGGCACCCTTCCAGGTAAGGGACCCAGCCGATTTCCTTAAGAAGGTGGATTTCAAAAATCCGGGAGAGCCTTTCTTCCGGGACCGAAGGAAGAAACCGAAAAGCAAAATCAAGCAAATCAAAGATAGCCGGGTGCGGATCATGCACTTCGCACAACTCGCCTACAAGTTCCGCGAAATAGCTGGCATAGACAATCGTATCAAGACGGGTCCTGAGTAAGTCGTGGCTTTCAACAATCGCGGCTTCAGAAACCAGATGAAGGTCGGAACGCATTTTCTCGTAGAAAACGATTTCAAGGCGGGTGAAAAGTTCATAAGCCGCGCCGCGCATTTCATTTTCCCGCCGCACCGCTTTCACAACCCCGCGCAGTTTGCCGAAGTCTTTTGAAAAAAACGTGCCAATCAGTGAAGTGGACCGAAAGGGCTGTGTCTTCAAAACAAAGGCTTGAGTTTTCTGAATGGCCATCGATGTTAGGGTTTAATTCCAATCTTCTTTAAAATTCTTTTTTGAAGGTTCGCCATTTGTTCGGCTTCCCGCTTGCTTTTGTCACGATATCCCATAATATGCAAAATACCGTGGCAAATGTAAAAACAAAGTTCGTATTTAAAGGAATTGCCGAATTCCCTGGCCTGCCTTTTCGTGGTCGGCAAGGAGATCACAATATCTCCCATCCACGGCGTTCCTTTTCCGACTTTCAGCTTGCCGCCTTCAAGCTGGCTGAAAGCAATCACGTCTGTGGGCCGGTCATGCCTGAGGTAACGGCGGTTCAAGGTTTGAATCCTTGCGTCACTGACGAGCAAAAGGCTTAAACCCGCTTTTTTCCACCCCAGCTCTCGAAGGATAGCTTTAATTTTGGTTTTCAAAAACCCAGGCGGGACCGGGATGGTTTTTACTTCGTTTTTGATGCGGAGATCAAAATTAGCCATTCACACGGGACTTTGAAAACTGATCTTCGGCAAACAGGTTGGGCTGTTCGGATTTCTCAAGGGTAGTGGGATAGGTTACGCGGGTATGAAAAATAGCCATGAGGTTGCGGATAAAGCTTTCCTGGATTTTATGAAGGTCACGCAAAGAGAGGGTGCATTCATCAAGCTGGCCGTCAATGAACTTATCATTAATAATTTTCCGGACCAGCTGGCGGATGCTTTCCGGAGAAGGATCTTTAAGCGACCTTGACGCCGCTTCGGTGGAATCGGCCAGCATGACAACCGCCGTTTCCTTGCTCTGCGGTTTAGGGCCGGGATAGCGGAAATCTTCCACGCGCACCTGCTCACCGGCCTTCGCCGCCTCAAGCGCCTTCCGGTAAAAATAGTAAATCACACCCGTCCCTTGATGCTCGGGGATAAATTGCAAAATCCGGTCTTTTAATTTATACCGGCGGCCAAGCTCAAGTCCGTCTTTGACATGATTCATGATTAAAAGGCAGCTCATCGTGGGGCTTAATTTTTCGTGCCGGCTTGCGGATTGATACGCCTGGTTTTCCGTAAAATACCGCGCCCTTGCGATTTTTCCGATGTCATGAAAATACGCTCCGACCCTGGCAAGAAGCGCATTGGCCCCAATTGATTCACAGGCCGACTCGGCCAGGGTGCTTACCACAAGGCTGTGGTGGTAGGTTCCGGGTGCCTCCACAATCATCCTTTTTAAAAGGGGATGGTTCAGATCCGAAAGTTCAAGCAGCGTCACATCCGTGGTGAGATTAAAAATCCACTCAAGAACCGGCAGAAGCAAAAACGCAACGGGCGTTGTGATGAGAAAACCGCTGGCCATCCCGTAAGACGCAAGCAGTAGGACTTCGTTAAAGGGGAGTTCCTGAAACACCTGGAATGAAAAAATCACCAAAAATTCAGTAAGGCCGATGACAAGCCCCACTTTAAGAAAATGAATTCTTTTCCGGACACGCAGTGTTGCGAAAATACTCGCGGCTGAAGCAAACCACGCCGCAGCCATTAATTCAGGGTTAAAATCCGTCATAGGAGCGATTAAAACCGCAAGCACAGCGCCGGACAAAAAGCCGATCCTGGGATTAACAAGGAGTGCAAGCAAAAGCGGAGCCAGTGCAACCGGCATAAGATAAATAGAAAAAATAGGCCAAAGTACGAAGGCTTTACAAAACCCAAGGGACAGCAAAAGGGTTCCATGAATCAAGACCTCGTACCGGAGCGACATCAGGATCCTGCGCTCAAAAAAGTAAAGGTAGAAAAACATGAGGAGATAGGCCAGAAACACAAAAAGGCTTACCGCGAGCAGCGTATTCTTGACCTTCTGCTTTAATAATTCCTTTTGAATCACCTCAAGCCGCATTTTTGCTTCAGCCGTGATGAGCATCCCCCGCTGAACCACAAGCTCATCTTTTTTGATCTCCTCTTGAACGGGCGGGACCGATGCTTCCGCCTTGGCGCGGCGCACCTTGGTTTCTTTTAAATCAAACATCAGATTCGGGTGAAGTACCTGATTAAAAATTTCGAGGACCGCGTCCTGCATCCGGTGATCTTTAGGAAGTTCCTGTTTCAAGCTCTCCCCGGCGGCATTAGCGACATCCCGTATCGCCGCGATTTGCTTCACAGCAACGAGCTTCTCGCTTTTGAGTTCCTGATTCAGGACCAGAACCTCATTCGCTTTTAAATCGCTTAACCCAAGCTTTGTCTGATCGTCAATCACCTCCTGATTCAGGAATCTCTCAAGAAGTGTTTCAAGATGTTTTCTTGCTTCTTCCAGGGCGTTTTTCTCAAGGAGGAATTTAATGGAGTCATACGACATCATGATAGGGAGTTTTAACTCATCAAGTTTTGTATCCGAGCCTGACTTTTCTTTTGCTTGATGAAGGACCGAAAAAAGGATTTCGATCTTGGCTCCAGCCTGATCCAGGGCCTTGGGATGCTTCCTGAAAACAAGCGGAACCTGGCGGCCTTTTTCCTGACGCAAAAGAGCGGTGTCTTTTTCATTTTCATACAAAAGCTTGAAGGGAGAAAAAAGAGTCCTTGGAGCCGGCTCTCCGACAACAAACTCATGCCAGCGCATATAAGGCTCCCGCTCAAAGACAATGACTAAGGACGCCAAAAGGAAGGAGAAAATAAACAGGCCCGCCGGTTTCATAAGAGCAAGGCCTCGGGATGGGGAATTTTCTTTTTTACTAAGCAGGTGGCTGCGATTTACGCTCATATTTATCGTAAGCCTTGATAATGTCCTGGACTAAAGGATGCCTTACAACATCCACTTCGCGCAGGTAAACAAATTCAATCCCCGGGATACCGCCAAGCACGGTCTGAATCTCGATCAAACCCGATCTTTTCCCGGCAGGCAAATCCACTTGAGTGATATCCCCCGTCAGGACCGCCTTGGAGGACGCGCCAAGCCGCGTCAAAAACATTTTCATTTGCGCATGCGTGCAATTCTGGGCTTCATCCAGGATGATAAAAGAATCATTGAGCGTCCGGCCCCGCATATAAGCAAGGGGCGCGACCTCAATCACGCCCCGTTCAAGGTACCGTGTGGCTTCTTCGTAGTCCATCATATCATAGAGGGCATCGTAAAGAGGACGCAGGTAGGGATTGACCTTGGCATAAAGATCTCCGGGCAAAAACCCGAGGCTTTCCCCGGCTTCCACGGCCGGCCGCGTGAGCATAATGCGCGCGGCGCGTTTTTTCTTTAAATGATCAATCGCAGCGGCCATTGCAAGATAGGTTTTCCCCGTCCCTGCCGGCCCAATGGAAATCACAATATCCCTTGCCTGAATCGCTTCAAGGTATTTTTCCTGATTTTTACTGCGGGGCCGAATGATCTTGCCGCGATGAAAGAAACTAATGCCGCCCTGCAATTCTTCCTTGGGGGGATCCGATTCGTTTGGGGCTCTCTTATCCTTGTCTTTGCGCAAAAAACCTCCGTCACGGAGCTCTTTTAGGCGCGCGAGGAAAAATCGTTGAGCCCGCTCGACGCCTTCTTTTTCCCCGCTGATTTTTAACCGGTGATTTCTTGCCGAGATACGGACGTGATATTCTCTTTCTGCGAAACGAAGATTTTCATCCAGGCTGCCGTAAAGCGCTACGGCCTCTTCATTTGAATTCAGCTTAAGGATCTTTTCCAACGCCTTATATCGCCTCCGTTTAAATGATAGCTTATTAACTTTTTATACTCAATCCCAGTTCCTTCAACTGCTTAGCGCTGACATGGGACGGCGCCTCCGTCATAAGGCAGGTCCCTTTCTGGGTTTTAGGAAAGGCAATGACTTCGCGGATCGACTCCCGCCCAAGCAAAAGCGTCACAAAACGGTCAAGCCCAATGGCAAGTCCACCGTGGGGCGGAGCCCCGTAACTTAACGCGCTCAAGAGAAAACCAAACTTGTCACTTGCCTCCTCCGGGCTAATTTGAAGGGTGCGGAACACTTTTTCCTGAACCTCCCTCTCATGAATACGGATGCTTCCTCCCCCGATCTCCGTCCCGTTTAAAACAAGATCATAGGCGCGCGCCCTTGCACGGGCGGGATCCGTTTCAAGAAGCCCGACATCTTCGGGATGGGGGGCAGTGAACGGGTGGTGAAGCGCCTGAAATCTTTTTTCTTCATCATTCCATTCAAACATCGGGAAATTAACTACCCAGAGGATTTCGAGCCGGTCCTGAGGAATCAAATGGTGGTCTTCCGCAAGCCGGACGCGGAGGGCGCCCAGGGCAACCGCCGAAACATGCGCGTCGCTTGCTACCATAAAAAGAATGTCACCGGACTTCGCGCCAAGGGTTTGGATCAATTTCCCGATTCTTGCCGCGTCAAAAAATTTATCAATCGGAGACTCGACACTGCTTTCTCCCGTAACTTTAAACCAGGCGAGTCCCTTAGCGCCAAAGTCCTGAATCCATTGCGTCAACTCATCAAAATCCTTGCGGGAAAATTGAGTGCCCGCGGGCGGCGTAAAACAAAGCGCCCGGATTCTCCCCTTTTGGGCAAGTACCTGGTCAAAGATTTTAAAGCCGCTTGATTCAAAAACGGATGAGACATCTTTTAATTCCATTCCAAACCGCAGATCCGGCTTGTCAGAACCAAAGCGTGACATCGCTTCATCATAATCCAGACACCGGAAAGGCCGCTCGAGTTTCACCCCGCGCATTTTTTCAAGGGCATCGGCCACCATGCCTTCGACAAGTTTCATGACGTCTTTTTCATCCACAAAAGACATTTCCAGGTCAATCTGTGTGTGTTCAGGCTGGCGGTCGGAGCGCAGATCCTCATCCCGGAAACACCGGGCAAGCTGAAAGTAACGGTCATAGCCTGAAACCATGAGGAGTTGTTTAAAAAGCTGGGGCGACTGCGGGAGCGCGTAAAATGTCCCTTGAGTCAAACGCGAGGGCACGAGAAAATCCCGGGCTCCCTCCGGGGTGCTCCGCGTCAGGTAAGGCGTTTCCACCTCGAGAAACCCCTGATGATCAAGATAATCGCGCACAACCTTGGTGAGCTTATACCGAAAAGTCAGCGCTTCCACCATTTCCTTACGGCGAAGGTCAAGGAAACGGTATTTCAAGCGCAGCTCTTCATTAACAAAATGATCGCCGATTTCAAAAGGCGGTGTGGGCGACGAATTTAAAATCTTAAGGGAGCTTACCAGCACTTCAATTTCGCCGGTCGGGATTTTCTTATTAATAGTTCCCGGCGGCCGGCTGTGGACTTTGCCCCGGATTTGAACCACGTATTCGGGCCGCAATTTTTCAGCCTCACGGTGAAGGTCCGGATTTTGGTCCTTCTTATTAAACACAATTTGCGTCAATCCCCACCGGTCTCTGAGATCGATAAAGACTAACTGGCCGTGGTCCCGGCGCGTATCCACCCAGCCGGCAAGCGTCACTTCCCGGTCAAGGGATTTCAAATTTAATTCTCCGCAATTGGATGTTCTCATCATAAGCTTAAAATTCCTTCCAGAGAGGGAACCAGTTTCTCGATTTTGATTTCCGTTTGTTTTCTTTCATCCAGATCTTTTAAAACCCACATGCCTTTTTTTATCTCATCCGGCCCCACAATCAGGATATACCGCAGATTCATCTGATTGGCTTTCTTCAGATGCTGGCTTAATGAAATCATGCCAGGCGTGGTTTCAAGGCGTATGCCTCTTTCACGGATTTCTTCGGCTTTCTTAAAACAAAGGCGCAAGAGCTCCGGGCTGGAGTCAAGCGGAGCCAGATAGATTTTCCTCCGTCGAAGCCGGTCCGGGAAAAATTTCTCATCTTTTCCTAACGAGGTCAGGAGCCTTTCAAGGCCAATGCTGAATCCCGTACACGGGACCTGAGCCCCTTCCAGTTCTTCATACAAATGATCGTAACGGCCGCCCCCTGCAACGGCGTCTTGGGCGCCAAGCCCCTGGGCCGAGACCTCAAAAACCGTACCGTTATAATAATCAAGCCCGCGCACCAAGCGGCGTTTGATTTTAAAAGGAATTTTTTCAGCTTCTAACCGGCTCAAAAGATCCTGAAAGGATGCGCTTAAGGGAGCAATCTCTTCCCACGGGGCTTTTTGAATCGCCGGCTGGCAGGATTCCACCTTGCAGTCAAAAATCCGAAGCACATTTTTTTCAAGCCGCCAGCGGCAGTCTTCGCAAAGGCTTGCTTTTTCTTTTGAAAAATAATCCGAAAGAGCCTGGAGAAGGCGCGGCCGGTCCGTTTTTTCACCAAGATCATTAAGCCGCAAAATAGGGTTCTCGGCTCCCGCGGAAACCAAAAAGTGATAGAGCAGGCTTATGATTTCAAAATCCGCATCCACGCCTGCTTCATTGACCATTTCGACGCCCATTTGATGAAACTGGCGCTTGCGCCCCGCCTGGGGTCTTTCGGCCCGGAACATGGGACCGAGATAATAGAGCCTTAAGGATTTTGCGGTTTTAAGAAGCCCGTGCTCAATGACGGCACGCGCTACGGATGCCGTCATCTCGGGCCTGAGTGTCATGCTTCTTCCGCCCCGGTCTTCGAAGGTGTACATTTCTTTGTGGACGATATCGCTTCCTTCACCAATAGATCGGGTGAAAAGCTCGGTGGGTTCTAAAAGAGGGGTGCGGATTTCTTTGTAGCCGCGGGCCTCAAAAAAAATAATTGCTTTGTCTTCAAGCCACTGCCACTTTTCAATTTCGCCCGGGAGGATATCCTCCATTCCCGGAAATGCCTGGTACTTTTTTGACATAAGGGGCAAATGATATCATATGCAGCACCCCCTCGCAATAAGGGGAAAATGCTATAATCAACACCAATTCGTGCAGGGCCTGTCGCCTCCGTTTCCCCAGGATTCTGTTATGTAAAGCGTCAAAGCCCTTTTCACATATAAAGCAGGGTCATGAGTATTACAACAGGAGAGGTAGACACCTCCAAAGATTTGACGATGCCTTAGCAATGAGAAGCGGCTGTGTGAAAAGCGCTTTTCCTCGAACCTGGGGACCGCCCCACGGAGGCACCACCCGCACGAATCAAAACGTATGACTTTGTTTCAGCGATAAGCGCGGGTGACGTTGGTGAGGGGCGTCCCCACGCTCGAGGAGAAAGGCTTGACGCAAATGCCAACTCTCTTGGCTGCTCAAACTCAAATCTTTGGTGAACATTACCCCCACTCAATGAATTTACAATGTCCTGGTTTATTATGCGGAAAGCCTTTTGACGAGAGCCGTGGGGATACACCAACGGCAGGACCCGCGCCCGTTGGGTTGAATCTACCCAATGGAACGAGTAAATTCTAAAGGGTAAAGATTTTGGGGGGATAAACGTAAATCTAGGGTATGGCTAAAAGACCTTCCAGGAGAGGAAAAGGTTCGATTTCAAAGTTTTTGAAGTCCTCACTTAAAATGAAAATAAAAATAAACCTAAAACCGAGAAAACCGGCAGGCTTCCGGGGTGTCTTGATCCTTTTAGGGTTGGCTTTTTTAACTTACGCTTTATTTACGCGAGGGAGCGTTCCTTGGATTAAACCCGTAAAGACGCCCTCACGGGCTTATACCGCTTCGACGATCCCAACTCCTCCGGTTGTCAGGCCCGTTGAAAAACCAAGGGAAGTTGCGGCCCCGGCCCGTGTTCAAGCCCCCATTTGGCCCAAAGTGCCATCCACAAGGCCTAAAATTGCCATTGTCATTGACGATATCGGACATACCGCAAATGATCTTTCGCTTTTAAGGCGACTCGGCAATCAGGTCACTTATGCGATTTTGCCCCTGCTTGCCTATTCTCAGTATTTTGGAGAATTAAGCCAGGAAACCGGAGCCGAAGTGATCCTTCACCTGCCGATGCAAAGTGAAACCGGCACTATTCCAGGCCCCGGCCTGATTACAGACCGCATGCCTGAAGATTATGTGCGTGAAATCCTGAATCATAATCTCAATTCCGTCCCCTACCATACCGGGGTCAATAATCATATGGGCTCACGGGGAACTGCTAATCCCGCCCTCATGAAAATCATTCTTCAGGAGCTAAAGAAAAGACGGCTGTTTTTCCTGGATAGTTTTACCACACCTAGTTCCGTGGGTGTTTCCGTGGCCAATTCGATGAAAGTGCCTTCACTTAAGCGGGATATCTTTTTGGATAATATCGATACGCAGGAAGCGGTAAGAGAGAAGCTTCGTGAACTGGCGGCCATTGCCCGGCAGAATGGTTTTGCGGTTGGGATTGGCCATTACCGCTACAACACATTAACCGTCCTGAACGAAGAAATTCCGCAGCTTTGGGATGCGGGGTTTGAAATGGTTTCCCTATCGGATATGATTCGAAGCAAAAAGGCAGCTTAATCCGGAATTGCTTCCGAAAATTTTTGAACCTCGTAAAGAAAAATCTCAGCGCTTTTGAATTCTTCGGGTGTCAATCCCGCCTTGTGATAGGCGCAGTGCTCCAAAAATTCTTCGCGCGACCAGCCCTGCTCAACGGCCACGTCGGGAAGATAAGTGCCGGCCCTACCCCCGAATTTAATCCAAATCCCATGCCGTCCAATTTCCAGTTCCTCGAGAGAATTCATTTTGCGAAGTTCTCCCAGGACTGAAAGTTCGATTCGAACGTCGTGCAATTCTTCCGTACAAACGGGAGGGAATCGCGGATCTTCAAAAGCACTGGCCACCGCCATGCGGATCACATTTTCATGCAGGGGGCTCGCCCCTTCAAAGGTCCCGATACACCCGCGAAGGGTACTGAGTTTTTTTAAAGTTACAAAACAGCCTCCGGGTTGTTTTACTTCTTCGATCGGAATTTCAAAAAGAGGCGTGGTCCGCGTTTCAAGATAAAACCGAATACTATCACGGGCGAGTTTGAGCAAAAAAATCTGACTATTCGAAGATAAAGCCGGCATAACCTACCACGCGGTCTCGATCCCCTGTGGCATCGGCACTTGTGCGGTAATCGACAAGCGTCGCCTTCCGGAGACCGAGCAAGTCCTTCATCACAAGCAGCATATACACAGGAACGAAGCCGCACATTGTAATATTGTGCTGCACCACAGCTTTGGCCAGGGCCTCTTCATCCAGATTTTCAATGGCCCGTAAAGCATATTGATCTTTTTTGCGCGTGCTCGCGTCACTTTCATAATGACTCATGTCATTTGAGATGACGACAAGAAGCGATTCCTTGCTGTAGCCTTGCAGGCACTCACCGCAGGCTAAGGCCGCCTCGCGGCTGGCTTCAAGATCGAGCATCCCAACAATCAAAGGCACGATACGAATACCTTCATTTTTGATTTGTAGAAGAGGGATCTCCACTTCAAGGGAGTGTTCAAACCGGTGGGCCTCCTGATCCCGGGTAAGCCCGTGCGCCATTTCAAGTAAGCGCGACGACAATTCGGAATGAATGGGAACCCGGCCAAGCGGTGTTTCCCACTCCCCCTGGGCCGTTAAGGCAAAAGGGAAACCGGTCCCGCGATGATTAGGACCGATTAAAAAAAGGTCATTCGGAACGCGGATCCGGGAAAGCACCCGGCAGGCTGTTTCACCGGAGTAAATATAACCGGCGTGGGGCAAGATGACCGCACGGACAAAACGCGCAGACTCGTCGGAAACTAAACGGGGTTCTGCGAAGGCCCGAATGTCCTGAGGATCTTGTGGATAAAAGGTACCCGCCGCGCAGGGCTTGCGAATCGGCATGAGGGGGAATCCAAAAAAATTAAAATTTGGTTTTTCTTTTTACGGAAGTTCGCGCTTTGCGACGTCTTTTTTCGCTGGGCTTTTCGTAATGCTTGCGGGCTTTAAGGATTTTCAAAGTCCCTTCGCGCTCAAGCTTTTTCTTAAGGCGTTTCAGGGCCCCTTCTAACGACTCATTCTCTCCTACTTGAACTCTTGGCACTCGTGTTCCTTTCCTTTCAAATTTACTGTTTGCTAAGTGATGAAACGGCGCTATTATACGCAAAACTTGAGGCAGGTCAAGAAAGTATGTTGCCCGCTCGTTGGAAAAAGCTACAATAACACCCATGAGACTTTATTATGAAGCCTTTATCCGGCTAATGTATCCTGCCACTTGCGGTGCGTGCACCGTACTGCTTGAACTGGATGAAAAAGGCCTCTGTTCAAACTGCCGCTCGTCCCTTCAACGTTTAAGATTTCCCGTGGAAGATTCTTGCCTTCCAGAGCCCCTTGGCTGGGTAGATGAAGGATGGACGCTTTTCCCCTACGAATCCCCGGTTAAGGAAATTCTGACGGGGATCAAATTTGCAAGGAAACGATGGCTTGTCCGGATTTTCCGGGAAGCTATTGACTCTTTTTTTGAAGCCTTGGCCGGAGAAACAGCCTATGACGTTCTTATTCCCATTCCCCTGGACCACAGAAAACACTTTGAGCGGGAATTCAATCAGTCTGAACTGATTGCGGGTCTTATCCAGAAAAAGGCAGGCATTCGCTTAAACCGCCGCGTCCTGGCAAAACGCCGCCACACCCTGCCCCAGAGCCAGCTTTCCCGCGAAGAAAGGCAAATCAATCTTAAAAACGCCTTTCGGGTTCAAAAGGGTGCCCAGATCCGGGGTAAAACGGTGCTGCTTGTGGATGACGTCTTAACCACAGGAGCCACTTCTTCGGAAGCGGCCCGCATGCTGAAAAATCACGGCGCTAAACGGGTGGACGTCTTCGCATTGGCACGCACACATGCTCCTACGGGGAGCCCAACCGCTTGAAAGTCCTTGACCGTTATATTCTGCGTGAACTTTTTTTCCCGATTCTTTATTGCTCCCTGACCCTTGTTTCCCTCATCCTGATCGCAGACCTTTTTGACAATTTGGACGAGTTACTCCGTCACCACACGCCCTTTGCCGTTTTCGTCCGGTATTATCTGGCCCTCGTTCCGTATGCCTTTATTCAGACCATCCCCTGGGCCACCTGGCTTGGGACCTTGTTCCTGTTTGTCAATTTTGGTTTTCATAATGAACTGCTTGCCATGAAAGTGGCGGGGTTAAAAATTGTCACGATCGTTTGGCCCGTCCTTTTCATAGGCTTTCTGATCGGAATCTGCACCTTTTTTGTCAATGACCGTATCCTGCCCGTTACGCAGCGAACGGCGGATGAGCTTCGGGAAGTTTATATCGAGAAGAAGAAGGAAGAAAATGAGCAGAAAAGTTTAACTAATGTCACTTACCACAGCGGAGGCGATCACATTTATTTTATCCGCTCTTTATCGCTGGCCAAGAAGGAAGCCGAAGATATGATCATTTTGTCTTTCGAGAAAGACAACCGCGCGACACGGCGTAAAATTTCCGCCAAACGCGGGGTTTGGCAGGGAAACGCCTGGCAGCTTGAACAAGTAACGGAGCACCCTATGGATGCCCGCGGCCGGATCATCGGAGAGCCTCTTATTTTCCCCAAAAAACTCTACCCTGAGCTGAACGTCCTGCCCCAGGATATTGCCAATGCCTCGCGTGCGAGCATTTATCTGTCCTACCGCGAAATGAAGCAATCTATGAAAAAAATGAAGGAAAGCGGCATTAACGTCTATTCGGAGCAAGTGGATCTTTATGAACGGCTTGCCGCGCCCTGGCAGAGCCTTGTCATGATGCTCATCGCCATTCCTCTCATCATGCCGACACGCAGCCGGAAAGGCATTGCCGCAAGCATCCTGATCTGCATTGGTCTGGTTTTTACTTATCACGTGACGACCGCGGTCGGACTCGCCCTCGGGAAAGCGGGGAAACTTTTTCCTTTCCTAAGCGCCTGGCTTGGCAACATCCTTTTCACCCTCGGCGCCTTCGCCAACTTCGACAAAGCCAATCACTAGCTTTTCCGTAAAGGCATTGGCTGCGGACTCTATCTTCCGAAAACGCTCGAACCACAAACAGGACGTTTCTCCAGATAGAGTCCGCAGCTAAAATCAAAGCGGAAAATTTTGTTCTCTGAAGAAACGTCTCGAGCCGTCCACCAAGAATCGTGGCGGACGCAAATCCTGCGCCATTCGTTCCCGGCAACCCTATCCTTTTTTATCTTATTCTCAAAGAATCATAAAACAGACGGGTGACGACAACGGGGGGCTTGCCCAGGCGAGGAAGAAACTTTCCGCAACACCAACTCTCTTAACATCCAAAAAGACTCAACGCCTTGGAGAAATTTAAGGTCCCTGTTTATTTCACAATGCCCTGCTTGATGCGGAAAGTTTCTGAAGAGTCCTGGGGGGCCCGTTGGCGGCAGCACTTCGACAGGCTCAGTGCAGTCCCGAGCGAAGTCGAGGGGCAGGCCCCGTCTGTTAGTTATGGAGCGGCATTTTAAGCCTGTTTATCGGAAGGTAAGTCTTCGTCCTGCGGGTCTTCAAGAGGGAGCTGTATAGTCTCGTTAAGCTTAGGCAGCTCCGGCATGCCGTTCAAAGTCGAAGAAAGAGACTGCATCTGCAAAGCGATCATCTCTAACGCTTCACTGGAGTTTTCTTCCACAAGCTCTTGTGTCTCGACACAACCGCCTGAACTAGAAAAAGATAAAACAATATTTACGACAATAATCAGCGCGAAAAAATACTTCTTCATACATCAAATCTTCGTTCCATCCTTTATCACGGCGCCCTTCGGAATAATCACGATGCCGTCTCGGATATAATAATTTTCACCGTCTTTTTCTCTTTCACGGCTGCGGTTGGTGATAGAAACATGATTTCCGATCGAGATATTTTTATCCAAAATACAATTTTCAATCTGGCAGTTTTTCCCGATCCCGAGGCGGAGGCCTTTGGAAGAACCGGTCCACTGGTAAAAGTCATTTCCCATTAAAACGCTCTTGCGGATCACAGTTCCCTTCCCCACCACGGAGCGGATCCCAATCACCGAGTTCTCGATATGAACACCATCCAAAATACAGCCTTCCCCCAATTGCGCGTGGTGAAGCTCCGCGGCCTCAATTTTCGAAGGGGGCAGAAATCGTGCCCGTGTAAAAATACGCGCCGTGGGCGACATAAAACTGAACGCGGGGTTCGGCCGGGTAAGGTCGATATTGGCTTCATAAAAGCTGCGGATCGTTCCAATGTCGCGCCAATAATCATTAAAGACATAACCGTAAACCTGGTATTTACTTAACGCCTTGGGAATGATTTCCTTTCCAAAGTCCGCTTCGTTACCGCTTAGCGCCTGGGTCATAACATCCCGCTTAAACACATAAATCCCCATAGAAGCCAAATAGCGGTCCCCGCGGCCCTTGACGTGAAAAACATCGCGGATCGTATCCGGAACAACAAAATTCTGGATCTTTTCCGCTGGCGACGGCTTTTCGCGGAAAGCGGTAATCCGGCCATTGGGGCGTATCTGCATGATCCCAAAATGGCTGACATCTTTTTTTTCAACCGGCATCGTGGCAATCGTGATATCGGCATTGCTTTCGTCGTGAAACTTCAGGATATCCCTGTAGTCCATCAGGTAAAGATGGTCTCCGGAAAGAATCAAAAAGGTATCCGTGCTCTCCAGATGGTAATGCGGAAGGTGCTTGCGCACGGCGTCGGCCGTGCCCTGGAACCAGTCGGTATTGGCAAGGGTTTGTTCGGCGGCTAAAAGCTCAACACTTGTTTCGTTAAAGGCTTCAAAAGGATAAGTCCGGTGAATATGCCGGTGAAGCGAAGTGGAATTAAATTGGGTCAGCACAAAAATACGGCGTAATCCCGAATTAATGGAATTGGAGATGGGAATATCGACCAGGCGGTACTTCCCCCCCATCGGGACTGCGGGCTTAGACCGGTAACTCGTTAAAGGAAACAGGCGCTTGCCCTGTCCGCCGCCCAAAATCAGTGTCGTGACATTTCCAATCATTCATGCTCTCCCGGAGAAGCGCAAGCCTCCCGCTGATAATGTTTCCAAAGCACTTTGCGAAAAGTATCATTTTCTTCCATCAAAAGAAAAAGCCGGCCGCGGATTCTTTCGATAAAAAGTTCCTTATAAGGGTAACCCTCTTGGTTCACCAAAAGGTCAAGCCGTTCGATGTACTGATCGATCAGCACGGCGTTTTTACGGATTTGGCTTTTCAGAATTTTAAATTCGCCCTGGGTGAGATCGACGGATTCATGATCCAGAACGGGGGGAGCCGGCTTGGGAAGTTCAAAACCAAGGTGAAACATCATTGCCCGTAACGAATGACAAGGTCATCCAAAACCCGTGTGAATTCCGATTTGGTATAAACACGAAGACAACCTGCTGTTTCGGCCTCCTTCTTAAGCTCTATTTTAGTATGCGATAAATACCCTACGACAGGAATCGCTTGAAGCGCCTTATCTTCACGAAAAGCCTTCAGGACTTTAAACGCCTCACGTTCACAGCCGTCCCAATCTAAAATCACAAGCATAGGCGGCCTTGCCTTAGCATGTTCCAAAAGTGGGTCCGCCTTGTCAAAATTGTGCGCGCCAAGATGATGATGTTTTGCCGACTGGGCAATTTTCGACGCAAAGAGAAGATTTGAAACCAATCCAAAAACCGCGCCGCCGTGGAGTCCCGTGCCAAGCGGCTCCTGGCCCCCAGCTTCGTGCGCGGTATCGCCGCGCAACGAGTCTTTAGGCGGCAGATGTTTGGCGCCTGCTTTTGTTTGAATCAATTTATTTTGTCTGTTATCGATAGGTTTCATGCAAACCAAGCTTAGCCTGATTTAGGTACGGAATCAAGCTCGGCTTTCCGTAATTTTTCGAGGATTTTAATTTTCTCCTGCGCATCTTTTAAAAGCTCAAGGGGGATATCAATCTGGCGCAGCTCAACCTGGGCCTGACTCCACTCGCCTTTCGCTATCCGCTCCAATCCTGCCTCGTAATATCGGCGGGATTTCTCCAGAGATTCAGGAAGAAAACCCAAAACAACATTTTTTTTGGCCAAAATATCCTGGTGCAGGGGTTCGAAGTCGGCAAACCCCTGCGGCGGAGGGGTCAATAGATCAACCAGAGTGGCCCGAATGCCCTCATCGACCAAGGCAATGTCCTGGGGGGGGTAAGGCGGCGGTGCCGCAGCTTCCTGAGCCGGATTTTCAAGCTCCCGCAGACCGCTTTCCATTTTCTGGATTAAAGCCAGGGCCTCCTTCCATGAATAAGACTGCAGCAATGGGAAGAGGGATTGGTACTCCTCGGTAATAATTCTTTCTTTCTCCCGAATTTTCCCTTCAACGAGCGTATTGTTAATGGCCCCGATTTTTGAAAGGGTATCATTAATAAACGGGCGCAGCATGGTCAAAATGACGCCGCGGTGTTTCTTCACGTCATTGGCATAGATCGGAAAGGCTAACGAACCCGCCCATAAATCACGGGCAACCTGGAGATTCCCCTGCTCAAAAGCGGCTTGCGCTGGAAGGTATTTTTCTTTGACGAGTTGGTCCAGTTTTCGTTTATAGCTTCCCGGCAAAGGAACCTGATAAGCGCGCTCCTGTTCGGCAATCAATTTTTTGAAATCTTCAAGCGTCCAAGCCTGAGAAGGCAGCTTTTCAACCAGCCCTGTTTGAAAAGAAGCATGGTAATCCAGAACTTTCTGTTCTTCCGAACTGGGCTTCCGGTCGGCAGCTAATTCTACGCGGCGATTAAGAATACTTTTTTCCTCCTCCGTGATCTGATTCGGATCAGTGGCGGGTACCGCGTCTTTTTTCAGGCCCGCCGGGCCGGCGATTTCTTCTTTTGATTTTCCAAAAGGCAGGGGCGATTCATTTGAACTTAAAAAGGACTGCGCAAGCGGCCACCCGAAAAATCCTATGGCTGCGACGAGCCCGCCAATCAGACAAACCATGAAAAAAAGTTTTACCTTTTCGAGCGCACCACTGGCTTTCTTTCCGGAGCCCACAAAGAGATCCTGTTTAAGCTCTTCTCCGGCCACTTCCTCTTCTTTTTTTACAGAGCTTGACCAGTAACAGCCCGGGCATTCGATATTTTCTTTTTCCTCGGCCTCAAAACGGCGGCCGCAGTGGCTGCAAACGTAGGACATAAGTTTCATAGGGGCATTATCTCTTTTTTAAAAATAAATTTCTAGTGCGCTTTTACGATTGAAATTGGAGGTTCCAATTTTAATCGGCACAGTACCGCGAACCCACACATCATCGTAGTCGGACATCAAGTCCGACACGCTGAGTACTGGCGCAAAAAGCGCCGGCAAAATCAAAAGTAACGCGGTACTACTCCTTCGTTCTATAAATCACTCCATCTTGCAGGGTTTCTACGATTTGGATTGGCAAAAGCTCCTGAAGTTCCTTTTGCGGAGGGTTAAACCACCGGTGGCGGTCAAGAAAGAAGACCACATACCCCTCTCTGGATTCCAACCGTCTTTTCACATTGGCAATCCTGGGGAAATAGGTTTTGGCGGGTTTTGCCTCCTCGCCTTTTCGGGTATGCTGTTTGTTGTATTTACGGGGAAGCCTCGCGGCAGGCCTTCCGGTATTGATATAAATGATTGAAGGGTCATTACTGTAAATAAGCAATTTCCCCGGCAGGGTTTCAATTTTGGCCAAGGTTGGGGACGTTTTCCACTGGCGGCTTGTGAAGGCTTTTCCGCTGCGGTACATTTCGATCCAGTTGCGCTGAAAGGCAAATAAATTGAAAGAGGTCATGGCGATCAGCAAAAAGGCAAATAGGCCTTTAAGAATTTTGGGACGTCGGCTTACTTTTAACCACTCACTCAGAACAATCAAGGCGCTCATAAGGCAGGCCACATAAAAGGGCGAAAAATGACGGTCATTGGCCTGGGTATTCACATTCATCAGAAAAAGATGGACGATGAGCAAAACCGCGTTAAAGATCACAAAGATAATCATCGAGGCAACAAACCGGAAAGGCGGGTGACTCGCCAATACCTCTGCTGCGGCCTTGTCCTTTCCCTTTTTAAAAACAAGAAACAGAAATAATCCAAGAAGCGCCAAAAGAACAGTCCTGAAAACAAAATGCCTTACGATTTCCGGAATTTCTTCAGGAAGGATCCACGTCGAAATCGTGTTCATCGCCTGATTAAAATACCGGGAAGTCGGGACATGAAAGCCGAGATCACGGTTTGCAAGCTCGCCTGCGGTGAGGAGATTTCTCACAAACCATAAGGCAGAAGGCAGATAACTTACCGCAAAGAAAATAAAACCATCTTTGACCCGGGCAGTAAAGCCTCTTGGATGGAACAAGAGAATCATCACAAGTCCTGTTGAAATCACCGAGACTCCGGCGTAGCGAACCAGAGAAGCCAGGGCAATCAAAATGCCGGAAAAAATCAGATACCGTTTTTGCTCATTTTCAAAATACCGGTGAAGGCAATAGAACCCCGGGAAAACAAAGCTGAAAAATAAGGGTTCCGACCAGGCCATACTGTGGACATTAAACATCGCGTTTGAGGTAAGCATCAGCCACACTCCGATCAGGCTGATCTTGGCAGATCCGGTGACCTGTTTTAAAAAATAGCCCGCGAGGGCCGCATTAACCCCGAAAAGCAGAACCTGCAGGATTCGTGCGGCATGAAGGGCATCCATCTTAAAAATAAAGCCGATACACGCGGTAAGAAAAGAAAAAAGAGGCGGGAAATACGTAATCGACTCGTTTCGAAAGTCGCTTCGATAACCCTGGCCATTCAAAAGCCCGCGCGCGCCGCTTAAATAATGAACCGAGTCCTCAGAAACCCCCAGGCCCCACGGTCCCGTCACAACAAAGAGTGCGGTCATTCCAAGGAAGATTAGCGAAAAGAAAAACAGGCCGTAGAGGAAACTTGATTTATTTTGTGGCATCCAAAGAGATCACAGAAGAAAAATTCAATCTGACTAAAAAATTGGGGAGTAGTGGATTCGAACCACTGAAGGCATAAGCCAACAGATTTACAGTCTGTCCCCTTTGGCCGCTTGGGTAACTCCCCGAATCGGACGAAACCTTCAAGGTTTCGCCGAATTCGCACTTACGCATCGGCGTAAGTGCTGTAAACTAAATGTAATCCCACGTCGCACTTCGTGCTCCTGGGATGATTTTTGCAAAGACCGCAAAAATCAGCTGGCGGTCCGATTTGAACGGACGACCGGCGGTTTACAAAACCGCTGCTCTACCGCTGAGCTACGCCAGCAACAACTTACTTTAGATAAAAATAAACTTTACATTAATATAAAAGTTGTTGCAGTCCTAATCTGCTTTTTGGATTAGGGCAGCACAAGGAAGCGGCATTCTACAAGAAAAAGCCGGGGAAATAAAGGCTAGCAATAATAAAATCAGCTTACGCCAGAATGGCAAAGTCGATTTTAACCACAGCCATGACTTTCTTTTCAAGAGAGCGGGTATCATTTTCACCCCAATCCGAGACCTCCACGGAATTGACAGGCGTGATCTGAAACACTCCCATTCGTGCGGAACGCATCAGGCCTATCCTGTTCCCCGTAGAGGCGGCCATTTGTTCGGCACGTTTCTTGGCGTTTCGCGTTGCCTCAGAAAGCATCTCGAGCTTTAGTTCAGAAAGCTTCGTATAAAAGTACTCCGGAGCGTTGGAAATAAGTTCAATCCCCAGATTGATAAGTTCTGTCGCCTCCCGGGAAATGGTGGTCACTTTATCCACGTCGAAGGAACGCACCTCAATCGCCTGATTCAACCGGTAAGCTTCAATCTGATTGGTATCGTTCCCCTTGTCATTTTTCTGATAAAGGATCTCGGTTTCAACCTGGGCAATAATAATTTCTTCTTCGCGAATCCCCTTTGAAAGCAAGTAGTCCTTCACAATTCTGAGATTATCTTTAAGTTTCTGATAGGCCAAAGTCATTTGAGGGTCCCGCACCGTAAACTTTGAAGTCCAGGCAATGGAGTCGGATTTAATCCTTCTTTCAGCCGAACCCGTTACATTGATAACCTCTTCGGAAAACCGTTTCATCTGCAAAAGCGCTTTTGAAAAGATCAGGCTGGAAGCTATGGTAGCCGCGGCAATGCAAAGCCCGAGGATGATGATTTGGGAGTGTTTCAGGAAGTTGTGATTTTCGTTCATGGCGGGAGTCCTCTTCTCATTGGGTTGACCGATTGTGTTTGGTGTCAGACACGGTGTCTGACACCGCTGCATTTTAGGGGTTTAATTGTCGGCAGGACAAAATCAAAAATGAAGAGGAAACTTCGAGAAATTCAAAAAAATTTTATTCGCCGATGATTTTGACGAGGACGCGTTTTTTGCGGCGGCCGTCAAATTCGGCGTAGAAGATCTGCTCCCAGGGGCCGAAGTCGAGATTGCCCTTGGTAACCGCGCAAACCACTTCGCGCCCAAAGAGCTGGCGCTTCAGGTGGGCGTCGCCATTGTCTTCACCCGTCCGGTGGTGGCGGTATTTTTTGACGTCATAGGGAGCCATCTTTTCAAGGAATTCGTCAAAATCCTGAATAAGACCTGATTCGTCATCATTGATATAGACACTTGCGGTAATATGCATGGCATTGACAAGGCAAAGGCCTTCCTGAATGCCGCTTTTTCTGACAATCTCCTCCACTTTAGAAGTGATATTGAGGTATTCCCTGCGGGCCTTGGTTTCAATCCACAAGTATTCAGTCACTGATTTCACGGCATTTAACTCCTTTTTTCAAAATTAATGAGCGAGACATCCCGGCTTCCGGCGCCCTTCCCGCTGCTGCCGGCCTGCGTTGTCACAACTTTTTTGTCCCGCATGAGCCTGTGGAAGTCCCTGATGACTCCCCCGCGCAGATCAATTCCCTCAAGGAGCTTTCCTTCAAAATCATAGACATTGCGCTTTAATAGCCTGCCGTTCCTGTACAAATCCAGGTATTTCAGCAGACCATTCCGGTGATAAACCCGGGTCACACCGTCGCGGCTTGCGTGCCGCATTGTTTTTTCTTCTTTGAGGGAGCCGTCCCGATAATATTTTTTGATAAGATCCGGATCCGAGTTTTCATTTAAATTAAACGCCAGGTAGAGCAAGGCCCTCGTGAGCCACCTCGCCTGGTATTGCACAACAAATTCCGGCCTTCCTTCTTCTGAGAATTTTTTTCTTTGAACGCGGTAGTCACGCTCAAAGGTATCTTCATACTTTAATGTTCCGTCCCGGTAATATTCGCGGTGAAGTCCGTGCCGTTTCTGGTTCACATAAGCCGTTTCCGCCTTTAAGCCGCCCTCCGGGAAATACTCTTTTTCTGTCCCCCGCCCTTGACGAAACTCACCTTCACTAAGGACCTTCCCGTCTTTGGAAAAACTCCTCAAGGTTCCATCCCATTTGCCGGTCGCAAAATGGGCTTCCCCTTTTAAGGACCCGCTTGGGTAATAAACCCTGGCCGGCCCGTGCATCTTGCCTGTTTTAAGGTAGTACTCTTTCAGGAGCCGGCCATTGGAATCATACCGGCGGACAAGGAGTTCTTCCTGATTTTGAGGATTGGAAAAACGCTCCTCCTGAAGGGTTCCGTTGGCATAAGGCTTGGATAAAACAGGAATCCAGGATTCAGAGGAAGGGTAAACGCGTGAAGGAAAACTGAAAATGATTACTAACATACTCAAGTAAGCGATGTTAGCTCTAATTTTCATGGTTAAGAAGTTTACCAAAATACCGATAAACCTGCAACCTGTTGTTACCCTAAAGGTTAGGTCAAATTGACCCTTTCTTAGGGTAAACTAGCTAGTGGGGATAAAAGGGAGGTAGAAAACCATGAAAAAAGCAATCGTGTTAATGCTTTGCGTGTTTACGCTGATGCCGTCTCTGGCATTTGCCGGCAGTCCCTGGACTGAGAAAACCACGTACGGGGATAAGATGACGGGCAAGCTGGATTTCGGCTTACGGAACCTTCTGGGCGGCTGGACAGAGCTTATCACAGAGCCCAAGGCAGCCTATGATAGCAATGGCAATATCCTGTATGGCGTAGGAAGGGGTGTTTATAACTCCATTATGTACACCCTGGGCGGCGCTGTTCATTTAGTGACATTCCCGGTTCCGATTGATGTTCCGCTGCCGGAAAATGGCGTTAGTTTGTAACCTGAATTAAAAAAGGGGGTAATGACCATGAAGAAAGCAATAATCGCGGGTCTTTTGGTTTATGCGGTGATGTTAATGCCGAAAGTCGCCTTTGCCGGCGGCACAGAATGTGAGTTCAAAGCAAGTCCCTGGGTTGAGAAAACCTCTTACGGGGACAAAATGACCGGCAAACTCGAATTCGGTCTGAAGAACCTGTTGGGAGGCTGGACGGCCATTTTTTCCACACCGACGAATTTTCAAAATGAGGGGAAAAATGTCTATCTAGGAACCGTCAAGGGGCTGGTGAAATCAGTGATCTATACCGTGGGCGGCGCGCTGCACACGTTAACTTTCCCCATCCCGATTGACGTTCCTCTTCCGAATGGGGGCGTGAGTTTCGAATAAGCAGTAGGTTAGATTAAATTTAAAAAAGGACAGGTCGTCATTTTGGCCTGTCCCTTTTTTTTGCAATTTTACCGGCAGGTTTTCCAGCAAGCCAAAGGCTGCTGACGAATTGAGGGTCTACGGCTTGAGCCTTATCCAATCTTCCTATTTCATCCTCAAGCTCCTGAAAAATCAAGCCCCACAGGGGGCGTAAAAGCTCCTGATGTTCAGCCGAGAAGCAAGCCGTAAGAAATTTCTCCTTGGCACGAGACGCCAAAAATCTGCCGGCGCCTTTTTGCTCGAAAGCTGCGTCCATGAACCGTGAAAGGTCACCCACCGTTAAGGCCTGCGGAAGTTTCTTTTCTTGAAGAATAAACCAGGCGAAGGCTGTCCCAAGGGTTGAAATTAACGGCAAAGTCCTTGGGAAGTCCGGCCAGGCGCGATTAAGCCAGGGTAAAATAGCTTCCATTTGTAAAATCGCCCGGCGTGCTTTCTCTATCTCGTCTAACGATTTAAAATCACGCAATTGATCAGGATGCTCCAGAGCTTCCGGGTCGTAACATTCAGGTATTGTTTTTAAAAGCCCCTGGAATATTGGTTCATACGGCACAGGCAGCACATCCAGAAATTCTTTGGCCGACCCCTTCCAATGGCTCTCGAGGACACACGTAACAAAATCGCGAATCTCCAAAAGTTTTGTGACACCAAACCGGAACACCGTTTCAAGCCAGCGTTCCCGCAAAATTTCCCTGGCCCTGGAAATATCCTGGCCGCTCAAGGCTTCAAGCCCAATGTTCAGGAACCGGCGCACCCTTTCCGTTCCCCGGCGCACACGCTCTTCCGAGGAAAAGTCAAACCCTTCACAGGCAAGCACTTTATTGGAAAGCCAGGCCAATTCTTCCTCAATCCCTTCCGCAAGTTCGCGATTTTCCTGTTTGAAAAATAAAAGGACCTGATCAAGGAAAAGCTTTTCCTCACTCCAGAGCACCGGATAGTGGACCGGACGCCGTCCCGAGGGAGACGTTAACCATTCTTGCTGATCTTTAACGTCTCCCTCGGGACGGCGTCCGGTATGTTTAGGAAAGGCTTCAAACTCTTCCGGTGAAATCGGCCTATAAATTTTGTGCGCGGTCTCAGGATCGGGGAATCCGAGGTCTGCAAGCCGCCCTTCTCTTTTTCGAAACGCTTCCTCCTCCAGAACATCTTCCATCTCGCTAAGGATTCCTTCCAGGATCGCCACGTAACGCCCGCGGTGATTCTCATAAAGAATCTCAATGGCCCGTCTTACCGTCTCAAAGTTTTCTTCCGCCACGGAAACAAAGTACTGTTGATCAAGCGTAAAATAAGGCCTGTCCCCCAGCATTTCGTCCGTTGGGTATTCCCATTCAGGCTTCAGGACTTCGACCAATTGCTTGAATCCTGAAACCACCGCCTCATAATCCATTTCCACAAGCCACGCCAAAAGCCTTTTTTCATCCGCTTCTTTGAGGGTCTCAAGCCACCGCACAAAACCCTGGGGCTGGATACGGTCTTTTTTCCAGCAATCAATATCTGAAATAAAAACAAGCTGTTGGAGGTTGGCAAAACGGATGATTTCACTGCGCTCTTCAAGGTCCATTTCCCGGGTCACAAGATACAGTTCTTCCTGCGTAAGGGATTGTGCCAGCCGTTCGGGATAGTGGGACCTTAGGATCAGGTCGCCCTTCTCACGGAAAGAGCTCTGATGAAAAACCCTTTCCTGCTCTTCGGGCTTAAGCGATTCGTATTCTTGATGATTCATAATTTAATTATATCAGAGGAAATGTCTTTTAAAGAGAGGAACTAAAGTCCACCAACACGGGGGCTCAGTTTATAGAAGCGGTTTTTTAAGCGATTCGATAAAATCTTTGTCGAAGGTAGAGAACTGCGAAGGCTATGAAGATGCCTAAAATTCCTACAAATCCCGGCGGAAGTTCGGGAGCGATATGACTGTTCGTAATTGGGTCAATGGATGCGGATCCTATGTTTATAGGATTAAAACTTGTAGCAACCTTCTTGACCGGGTCATTCTGTTGATCTAGGGTGGAAATTTCAAAACGACTGTAATAATCAAGAATCGTAACCGAATAAACGAAGTTAACACCTTCTTCCGGCCCAAACTGAGAGTTATTTTCCAAAAAGTCCGGTAGCGTAACAAAGAATGCCTTATTTCCATCGAAGGTAATCGTGTAATCAGTCCCATAAACTAATAGCCCTGAATCCAAATTCCCCTTCTGAATTCTGAATTCAACAAAATCATTTATATAGGCTGAATTTTCCACGAGTTTTGTCTTTGCAGAATTAGTGAGAGTCACTACTAATCCTACGGAATTAAACTCAATGCCCGTAATCACTTCATCATCATTATAAGTTTTTGTCTCCTTTAAATAGAGATTGGCATCATAGGTATCATCGAGTGGATTCCCCGGGGTACCATTATCTGACAGCAGGGTACGCTCTTCATAAGATTCCGTCACCCGTATGGTTGCATAGATCACTGACGGGTCAGTCACCGTCCCATCTCCCAACGGAGGTATGCCAGTCGCATCGTAAACATCCATTCCATTTGTTCCGGTAGGGTTAACCGGCCCAAAGCTCGCGTTATCGCCAAAAAAAGCAGAACTTGTTCCAAAGTAACTCGTATAGCCGGCAATATGAGCGGCAAAAGCCTGCATTTGAGATTGTGTACGGCGAATATAGAAATTATCGATATCCACTTGAGGGGCTGTCAGACTGGTAACAGTAAAGACCAATGGATCTTTTCTTGTGCCTCCGCTTCCAGTGGGATCTACATTGAAAATACTGAAACCATCGACTGAACTGTTAAAAACGGCGCTCCAGCCAGCAGGAAGGTTAATGACGGCCGGAGGGAACGATAAAGTCGAATTAAACCCGAATTCTTGTACACCGAAATTTCCGCTTGGGGTTAACACACCGCCTTCACTGACGGTAAGTGGATTGACCGTGAATTTTACAAGACCGGCATTGATATCTCCTTGAACCGTAATACTCGCATAAGAATATTGGACGGGAAGAACTGATGTGTTTGGCGCATTGAGGAAAAATCGGTATTCCCAATCAAACGCTGCGAAAGCCGCCGGGCTTAAAAAAACAGAGGTGAAGACGACTAAAATAAAATAAATGGCGAGTAAACTCTTAAACGACATCCCCTTTTTCGTTTTCAAGAGTTTACCCTTCGACTCTTTCTCCCCCTGCAAGCTCCCCGATTCGCTCATTCGGATTCCTTTGCGTTTTGTCCTGTATGCTTGTCTTTAGTTTAACGTTACTCCACTCGCAAACGCCTGTCAAATCATGAGCAAATTTACTAGCCCGTGATCTTTCTTTGCCTCATCAATAAGACAAAGCCACCCGTTAAAGCCAGAAATACCCCCATAAACCCCGACGGAATTTCGGGAATGGCAGTGGGCCCGCCATTCAGAGTTGTGACGCCTTGGTTACCGCTGATTTTTTCAATAAATGCGGTGTAGTTTAGAGTGCTAAAAGTCAGCGCATAATGCGGAAAATCAAGCTGAAATAAATAGGCATTGTTCAAAACGATGTTAGGAGTATTCAAAGTGCCAATGAAAGGAACATTGGTTAAACTTCCAGGGTAGAGATAAGCATAGAAAGTGTCTGTGGTGCCCACAAAGCCATAATTCCAGTCCACTCCGAACGTCAAGTCCGTGAATTCCGAATCGCTGGCAAGCTTGATCGCTAAATGCATAACCTCATCATCAACACTCAAATTATTTAACACCGCATCATCAACAGCATCATTCAATAAAATTCTCGCATTCGGATCTCCAAAATCGACCCGAATCCCCACCGTATTGATATTATTGGCTGCCTGAGAAGCAAAGGTTTCTTCCTTCACCAGCCTCAAAAGGGCATCATCCTCTTCACCTATCGTGCTGATGCTTTTAAGCGTTAACGTGCCATAGGGCTGCACCGTTGTTTCAGTTACTCCGTGCTCCCCTGTCTCAATACCTGTGGCGTCAAAAATCGTCTGCAGCTCCGTTTCTGTTTCAATCTCAATATCCCCGGGCATAGAGGAGAAAAGGCTGTGCGCCCTTAATGGTTCAATGGGTAAACCTGTAGAAGCTCGTGTAAACTCTGTAAGCGCATTTTGCCATTCAAAAGCGACATAGGATTGCTGGTCCTTGTGGGAGTCTCCCTCATAAGGAGCGATATTCGAGATAAAATCGAGATAAGTAAGTAGAATGGGGTATGATGGGTCAACGCGAAAGTAAAACGTTTTTTCTGTCGGCGTGTTCTCATCCACTGCTTCCGGAACGTGCTGAGCCGGAGTTAAATTAAAACCGAATCCTTCGTCAGGGGGGCTTTTATGCCAGACTCCGTTTACGTTTCCCTGGTCAAGGTGAACACCTGCGATGTCCTGATCAAACGCATCCACAGGATGAATGAAGTCAAAGTCAATAGGCCCTTCCGTAGAAAAACGCACCTTTTCAATGGCGGATTCGGTAGATCCATTACGAACAATAACTTGAAAAGTACTGTCTCTTAAATCTCCTTCGGTATTAAAAACAATTTTAGCAAGGCTTTTTGACTGAACATCATTCACATGTTGCGGGTCGTCATTAAAGTGATCTTTTGTCGTGTCTACTTCCTTGGTGGTTATAGTGACAACGTCTGAGAAGGCGGGTGAAAGGATCCATGAGAATACCAGGATAAAACCAAGTGAGAATGCTGATATGAAACTGTAAAGGCTTTTCTTTTGCTGCTGGCAACTGGCTGAGTCTATCATCCCCGACTCCCTCTAGTTTTGCGTCGCCGGGTCGCCCCGGGTTTGCCTCCGCCAAACTACGCGGCGGGTCCGCTTATAAAAGCGGCTTTTTCAGTTTCTGTTTGTGACTCCCTAACTTCTATTTTAAATATGCTTGCCCCTTACATTTTTGTCAAGGGTGACAAAAAATAATCTCTTGGCTAAATTTTGGCTTTGACCGTACAAGCTTAAGCAGGCCGGACGGCGAAGAGGAGGAATTCGGTGTGGGAGACCATGCGCTGGACGGGCCGTGTTTTGCCGGCGCGAGCGAGAATGGGACGCTGAAGAAGCTCAAGGCATTCGACACGGATAAAACCGTGGCTGCGTAACGTTTCCGCCATTGTCTCAATCTGATTAAAGGTAGGGTTCAAGCTTACAAGCGCTGCTCCCCCTTTAAGGGCATCTTTGACAACTACCACTTCTTCCCAGGGAGTCGGAATATCAAGAATGACAGCGTCAAAGTCTTTTTCAGGAAAAGGATCTGCGGACTGACGTTGGCAAAAAGTGACATATTCTTTAAGGCCGGCGCGATTAATATTTTTGACTGCATTCTGGGGAAGGTCCGTGCGCCGATCAAAAGTGAAAACCTGCCCCGAAGGCGCAACGGCCTGGGCCAACGCCAGCGTAAGAGACCCGGAGCCTGTTCCCACTTCAAGGACTTTGGAGCCGGAATGAATGCCTGCTTTCAGGATTAAGAATGCGGCATCCTTGGGGTAAATAATACCGCTTTCACGCGAGGCCTTCATCATGAGATCTTCCATGGAAGGCTTTAAAAGAAAGGCTTCGCCGTGATCGCAAATGACCTTCGTGCCAAAATCACGGCCGAGCCATTCATCCACTAAGAGCGGCTTGCCGCAGTGGATGCCGACGCGCTTGCCTCGCGTGACTTCGATTAAATAGCTTTGCTCTTCCTCAAACCAGAGCAAAACCAGGTCCCCTTCCTGAATTTGATTAGTTGCCTGAATAGAATTCTGCATATAAATTTCTCATCCTTGCTCTCTGCGGGGCCTGTCACGGGAAACATCCCAACCGTCCTCGGTCCACCCATCCCCTGCTAGGAAACCATATCGGGAAGCCTATTCGGGTTCACCTGGACCTGCGGGCGGATTGGGAGCCCTGTTTCCCGTGCCACCCGCAAGAAAAATCATTTCCGATTATCACTGAGGGATGTCTGAGGTTCTATTTTCTATGGCAATGGAAAATAGGGCCGAAGTCAAGTGAAGGCCACTCAACCCGGCATTCACGGCTTCGTGGCCTGAACGTTCCCGAAGGATAATCGGAAATGATTACCATCCTTTTTGATTGGCGAAGGTTAAAAGTTCGTGAAAACCGCTGACGACCCCTGCGGAATTTTCGGATTGTAACGTTTCTTCAGCCTCAAAGCCATGACTAATCACAACCGTTTCAATGCCCGCGTTCCTGCCAGTTTCGATATCAATCAGGCTGTCGCCCACAAAAAGAGTTTCATCCGCTTCCACTTTCTCCCGTTTCATAATGGATAGCACGGCCGTGGGGTCAGGTTTTTTGGGGTAATCGGTATCGCCCGCAACGATTTCCACAAAATAATGAGCAACGCCAAGCGCTTCCAGGATTTGCCGGGAATAGGGATTAGGTTTATTGGTAATCACGGCCTGAAGCCTTCCCTTAAAATACTCCAAGGCCTCACGGGCTCCGGGATAAAGCACCGTATGGTCAAGCATATGCTTTGCATAATAGTCCCGGTAAACTTTTGAGCCTTTTTCAATCTGCTTCGCGTCTTCAGTCTTCAAACAGCTTTTAATGAGGTGGTGAAGGCCCCTTCCCACAAAGCGCTCAATCGTTAGCTGGTCTAAAGGAGGCGCTTTTAAAGCAGCAAGCATGTGATTCGCGGCCCGGGCAATGTCTTCCCGTGTATCCACAAGCGTTCCGTCAAGGTCATAAATAATCAGGCGTTTCATATTTTATTTCCGGTCCGTCCCTTGCTTGGATGAAAAGTGCAAGGTATGCTTAAAGTAGAGATCAGTATTACGTAAAGCAAAAGGAGATGAGACAATGACACGGCTGCAAAGAAAAGCTCTAAAACTGAGGCTGCGTTCCAATCTACATTTCCAGAAAAACGAGATTAAAAAGTGGAGTTGGATGGCGTCTCACCTGCACCTCAAGCGGGACCGTTATTTCAAAACCGCTTTTACGAATCTCAAGAAAGAATACCGGCTGTTCCAACGGCTGAATTCGAAAATCCGGTAGTGCGCCGTTAAAACAGCGGGTGGCCGCGACCGTACATCTCGGCGCGCCAGTCGTACTCTTCTTCGCGTTGAGTATAGACGCATTTGTCGCAGCGCACGAGATGATGGCCGTGGCGGTTTGTTTCTTCAAACCCTTCCGAGGCTTCAAAATTCTTGCCGCAAAAATTACAAAACATGTAATCTCCTAAGAGAAGTAACCAAAAACCAGTTACCAGAAACAATTCATAACTCCTGCCGCTCTATCTTACCTTTATTTCTGGTTACTGGTAACTGCTGACTGGTTTCTAAGTTCAAGGATCTCATCCTGCAACGCGCGGAGATTTTCGCCCGCTTCCTGCAGCCGCTTCGCATTAAAATCCACCCGGTACTCCCATTGATTTTTCAAAAAATAAAGGATCCCGGACCGGGGAATTTCCTTCAAAATTTCACTAACCGCAACCGCATAAATTTGAATCTGCAGGTCATAGCCTGCTTCCTTTACTTTTTCAGGACTCCCCACGGCTGTCTTGTAATCCACCACATGCCACGTCCCGTCAGCATCCTGGAACAAAAGATCAATCACCCCGTGAATCATCCCGTGGCGTTCATTCAAAATAAACGGCAGTTCGCGTTTCAAAATTTTAGCTCGGGCCAGACGCCCAAACAAGGGCGTTTCTATAAACTTTTTGACCAAGTCCCGGGCTTCCGTAACGGCCTCCTCTGCCGCGCCGCGAAAACACTCCTTAACAAGCTGAGCGGAATGCCTTTCAGGGTTTTTAAAATCCAGTCGCTCAAGCACCCGGTGCATCGCGGTTCCAAAATCCGCTAGCGTAGGGCCTTCCTCGTTTTCTTCCTCTTTTCGAAGAAGCGGGTCATGTCCCTCCTGCGCCATCCAATCCGGATATCCGATTTCGTACGTTTCGTGATAAACCCGCGGGCCCTTTTGATAAGCCGCATAAGCTGACACGGGCAGGTCAATGATTTTTGAAATCACTTTTTCCTTCTGAGCGATCCTTGCCAAGATGCCTTGCACTTCAGGAGAAACCGTCTCCGCTGAGAACCTGGGATCCACAAGGATCTCCTGAAAAATCTTTTTTTCAGCGAGTGCGGGCCTCGGTTTTCCCGGCGGCCCGCCTTTTTCTTCCCGGATTTCCATTCCCTGCAGAATCTCAGGCGGCGTTTTCACGACCCACTCCATCCAGGAGGACATTTCATCGTAGCTTTCTTTTTCGGTTTTACTTTCTTTATGTACCCCGCTTAAAATCAGTTTTGATCTCGCCCGGGTCACGGCCACATAAAAGAGCCTTTTCCATTCTTCATTTTCTTTTCTTCGGACCTCTTCTTCAATTTTTTCCCACGAAAAGGGTTTTTCCCATTCCCATCTTTTTTCATTGAACACTTTCATGGAATACCCTTTTCCCGCCTGGGCCGTGACTAACCCGCGTTCTCCCCCCTGCGGCGTATGCGCTAAATCGGCCACAAACACGGCCGGGAATTCAAGCCCCTTGGCCCGGTGAATGGTAAGCAGCCGGACCACGCGGCCGCTTGTTTCAGCCTCTACCTGGGCTTCGGATTCTTTGATCTCCTGCGTCGTGAGACGGCGGATCAGCCTTAAAAACGCGCCGATCCCCATAAGTTCGCGCGACTCATACTCGCGGGCAAGGCTTAAAAGCTTCTTTAAATTCGCGTAACGCCGGCTGCCTTGCGGGTGGGCCAGGGCCGTTAATTCATATGCTGTTTTAGCCAGAATTTTCTCAAGAAGTTCGGACAGGCGCAGCTTGTCTTTTTCCTGAAGTAATCCGCAAGTCACTTCCCGGTAGTTTTTAAGTTTTTCTTTTTCTGTGTCAGAGATCTCGACGATTGATTCCCATTGCTTGATCCCCGCATAAAGAGGGTTCCATTCATTATCTTTCTTGGCGTAGTGCGCCAGCCAGACAAGCGTGTCATCCCGGACCTGAAAAAAAGGAGAACGCAACGTCGCGGCAAGCGGGATATCCGAAAGCGGATTCTCAAGGTGCGCCAAAAAGCTCATCATGTCACGGATCTCCGGCTGATGATAAAAACCGCGGCCTGCAATCACAAAATAAGGAATTCCTTCCTTTTTAAGGGCCTGCTCATAAATAGGCGCGGAGGTCATCGCCTGAAAAAGAATGGCGATATCGCCATAAGGAATTTTTTCGTCCTCATGAAGCGTCCGTATCCTGTAGGCAATGGCGCTGGCTTCACGGAGCCTTGCGTGGTCGAGCGATTCATCCGCCTGCTGGGTGATTTTCAAAAGCTCGACGGAAGTCCGGTCAGTTCCCTCTACTTGTGCCGCCAAGTCTTCAAAGGGCAGGTTGTTTTCCTGCCAGAGATTCCTGAAAAACCTATTGATAAACTCGAGCAGGGGTTTTTCAGTCCTGAAGTTCTCAAGCAACGGGATCCTCACCCCGGAATCCCCCTTTTTATACTCCCTTTCTTTTGCGAGAAACACGTCGGGTTCGGCGCCGCGGAAGGTATAAATGGACTGCTTGTAGTCGCCCACGAGAAAAAGATTTTGCCCGGATGAAAGAAGCTCGATCAATTCAAGCTGAAGGGGGTTGGTGTCCTGAAACTCATCCACGAGAATAAGCTGAAACCGCTTACGATACCGATCAAGAAGCTTTTCGTGAACCATCCCTGTTTTTTTAAAAAGCCCGAGGGCTTTGATCTGTAAATCCTCAAAATCAAGCGCGCTTTCCTCTTTTTTTCGAAGTTCATAGAGGGACTCAAAAACAAGGGCCAGCCTTTCAAGCTTCTCGCGCCAGGGAATTGAAAACTTTTCGATTCTGGCGGAAAGAAATGCGTCACTGATTTCTTTAATCCTGACCCAGTCCGCTTTGTGATTTTTCCCTCCGCGCCGCGAAAAAGGACTTTTCCACGCCTTAAATTCTTCGACCAGTTCCCAGGTCCAGTCCGTGTTTCGTGAAAACCGCAGCCAGTCTTTAGCCAGTTGAGGCTCCCCTAATTTTTCAAACTCTGGAATCAGCGAAGGCATAACCTCAGGCGCCTCTCCAACTTTTTTCCCAAGAAACTCTTCAATGATTTTTCCTTCCTGGCGAACGGCTTCAAGAATCCTTAACAGCCCTTTACGGATCGGGGGCTCCCCGTAAACGCATAAAAGCTCAAACCCTTCGCTCCCCGCCTGGCAGTATTTTTCAAAAACTTCGTCAAGCGCCTGCTCCATGATAAAGTCCGACTCTTCCTGTTCCAGCACACGAAACCCCGGATCCACACTCGCTTCAATCGGGTGCTCCCTGAGAAGCCTGGTGGCAAAGGCGTGAATCGTGGAAATATAAGCCGATTCAAGCTCCCGGCGCGTGAGATCAAGGCCCATCTCGCCCAGCCTTTTGTGAATCCTTGATTTCATTTCATTGGCGGCTTTGTCCGTAAAAGTCAAAACTAGAATCTCGGTTACGGGAATTTTTCCCTGAGTCACGTGATGCAGGAAACGTTCGACAAGCACGCGCGTCTTTCCCGTCCCGGCTCCGGCCGAGACAAGAATGTTTTTACCCGAGGCCTCAACCGCAAGTTGCTGTGTTTTTGTTAATTCCATAACTATTTCAACGCTTTCCTGTCTTCTTCTTTAATTTCTTCCAGAATCATCGGGAGTTTCCACTTTTCGATCCGGCAGACCGGCGCGTAGGAACAATACGAACGGCAGAAATCAGGGTCCCGGGGCCGCGCGTCAATTTTCAGATCGCGCATCTCGCGTGTAAACTGTTTCACAAACTGAAAACTTCGATTCAGCACTTGGTCAAATTCTGCTTGAGAATAGGCTGAGGCCTTTTTTTCTGAAACATAGCCCAAAGAGACGGCATTTTCCTTATGATAAAAACCGTTAAGCTTGCGCTCCTTAATTGAGTAAATCTCTCCCCCGGCGGGTTTTAATTTCAGATATTTTTCAATCACGCCAAGATAAATCGGAAGCTGAAGAGCAATCCCCAGGTCAAGATTTCCCTTCTTAAACTGAGCGGACGTTTTGTAATCAATGACAAGTCCGTAACGCTCCTCAGGGTCCACATCCACGCGGTCAATCTTTCCTTTGATATAGATTTTCCGGCCCTTATCATCAAGTTCCAGAAGGGGCGCAGATCCGGGTTCCTCCGTTCCAAAATTAAACTCGCAGTAGCGCGGGCTTAGAGCACTTGTTTTGAGCCTTTCCAGCTCTTCTGGAATGAAACGTTCCAAATATTTCCGCAATTCTTCCCGGCCAAGCTCGAGCTGGTATTTTTTTTTGAAAATAAGCGGGTATTTTGTCAAAGCCTCTTCAAGCTCTTTGGCTATAAACTCCAATATTTTCTCATGGCTGTTAAGACCGCCCGGGTGATCCCGCCGGTGGATAAAAAACCTTTCAAGCACCTGGTGAAGAATGCTCCCCTTTGATCTCAGGTTTGTTTCTTCTTCGGGGTCTTTAAGGCAAAGCACGCGATTGGCAAAATAGCGGTAAGGGCATTTCCCGTACTCTTCAAGTTTCGTGGGACTTGTCCTTAAACTGCGGAAAAAATCCTTCTCCGTGATCCGGGTGTCGGACAGGCAGGCTTCGATTTTGTAAAAAGCTTTTTGGATCCTGGCCCCCGAAGGCCGCGAGAGAAGCGTCCGGGTTAAATCAAGAAGCAGCTCCTCGTCAGCGTGTGTTTCAAAAGGGTTCCACAGTTCCCCCATGAAAGCAATTTCAAGCTCCCGCTCGTCCAAGGCATCATGAATTTCAGGGTAAGGCCTTGCTAAAACCTGCCTTTTGATTTCAAGCGGCTCGGCAAAAAGGGCCTGCACTTCATCCACATAATACGACGGAAGCGATTCCTGGCCCTCCAAATCAAGACGCGGGTAGGTCAGGTAAAGACGTTCCCCTGCCCTTGTGACGGCAAGGTAAAAAAGATACCGTTCAAGGCTTTGGCGCTCAAGGCGCAAGGATAAGAACCTGTCGTCGCTTGCACCTTTGAAAAGCTCCCGTTCCCAGTCCGAAAGAATGGGGTCTTCTTTAATCTGCACGGGAAAATGCTTTTCAAGCAGCCCGGCCGCAAAAACCACCCGGTATTCTTTTTGACGCGCCAGTGAGACATCATAAACCTGCACCCGGTTTTTATCGCGGTGATGAAGCGAATAAAGGTCCAGCTCCACTAAACGAAAGAATCGATCCGCCAAAACATCCAAATCCAGAGGGACATTCGGACGAGCCATAAAGAAAGCTCCGATCTCATCGATCAAAGCCTCGAAGCGCTTGTAACTTGCCGCGTCCCGCCTCACAAAAGGCTCTGCCTCACCCGCTATTTCAAAAAACCCAAAAACCTCCCGGAGCCCGCTAAAAATTCCGGATTTTAAATCAGGAAAATTTTTTACATCGCGCAGGGAATCTTCAAAATCCGCTAACTGTTTAAAGACCTGTTCTTTTCTAGCGTAGAATTCTTCGCCAAAAGAGGTCTCCGCCGATCGGTCGCGGCGGTTTAACCACTCTTCTCTCCCTCCCAGGACTCCGTGAAAAAGAGCCCAGTTTTCAAGCTGGTGAATCCATTCCTCGTCTTTGGCCGCCGCCCCCCATTTGCGCGCATAGGAGGACTTCAAAAAATGTATCAGGTCATTGCGTTTCCAACCGTCCCGGAAAATCCTAAAAAGGGAAACCATGACCTGAATAAAAGGAGCGAACTGAAGTTTTTCGCGCTCGTGGATTTCGACAGGGATTTCATACCGGTCAAAAACCGAACGGATGACATCCCCGTAAGTCCCGATTTTTCTTAAGAGAATAGCAAAATCGCTGTAGCGGTATCCGCCCCGGCGGAAGGAGATTTCAATTTCGCGGGCGATCATTTCCATCTCGCCTTCGATTCCAACCGCTTCAAAAATATTGATTTCATTTCTATTCCCCTCACCCTGCCCTCTCCCCCGAGGGGAGAGGGTTGGGGTGAGGGGTAATCTAGAACTAAAAAGGCCCTGCTCCAATTCAGCAAGGCTTTTGGACTGCGTCCGCCGGTTGGGGCTTTTCATAAACTCCGGCTTGAAGCCAAGCGCTGCAAGGGATTTTTCAGTCCTGTGGATAGGCTCGAAAAGATCCCTGCGCGCAGGCGTATTGTCTTTCGTTAACGTAATCACCGTATCTTCGGAAAGCTCGGTTAAATCCCGGAGGTATTCAAGCTGGAGATTTGAAAAATCAAAGAAACCGTCAATCCAGATTTTTTTAAATCGGGGCAGATGCATTCCCCCCTGTTTTCTGAGCTTACGGTAAACACCCAAAAAGTCTTGCCGGTCCCGCAGCCCCTGCCGTGTCAATTCTTCCGAATACAATTCATAAATCCCGGCCAAAGCTTCATATTTAAGCGCCAGGTCGGGCTCCACCCGTTTCAGGGCATTCATCCGTTCCCGAAACAAATCGGCAGGGATCAAAGCTTCTTTCAATTCGTCAATAAAAGAGAGGATGAGCTGAATAAACCCGGGGCTTTGCTGGATTTCCTTGAAATATTCGAAAGTGTTTTTTTCAAAAAGATCCTTCAAAATTAAAAAACGCGTCACACTTGAAGCGGTTTGTTCGCTGCCGAGCCTAAAGACCGTTTCGATGAGCCTGGATAACGTGGTGACGCGGCGGTGAAAAAACCCTTTGATTCCCCGCTGAACCATTACGGAAACGATTCTTTCGGTATGTTCTGCGGAAGGGAGGATAAAAAAGAAGTTGGGGTCAAGCGGATTGCCGGAAGTTTTAAGGGCCTGCTCAAAATCGTCAAGCAGCCGGTGAGTTTTCCCCGATCCCGCGGGTCCCGCCAAAAGAATCTTACTCATGATAACTGGCAGAGGAATCAGCCGTTTCCCAAAAGACAACTTTGGATACGGCAAGCCGCAGCTGGCGGGCCTCCTGAAAAATCACACGCGCTAAAACCTCCGCGGTTGGATTTTCTTTCAACAGCACAATCGGTTCTCCGGCCTTTTCAAGAATAGCCACAACCGGGTCTTTGTCCCAGAGAATCATTTTATGGTCAAGCGTCTTTTGGATCCACAAGCCGATCGTCTCTTTGATCTGCTCAAAGGCGATCACCATCCCCTGGGGATCCAGCATCTGGCTTGAAATTTCAACCTGCACCCGCGCATTATGCCCGTGCAAATGAGCGCATTTGCCCGGATGCTGAAACAGCCGGTGCCCATAACTAAAATGAATCTCACGAACCACAGAAAACATAGGGAAACTCCTTGAAGCGCAAATAATTCTAAGCGATGTGACTGCCGCCGTCGACAGGAATCAGCGCACCCGTGATAAAATCAGTGCCTTCGGCCAGGAAACGAACGGTTTCGGCAATATCCCGGGGGTGCCCAAACCGTTTGAGCAATGTCCGTTGGGCTACGGCGCTGCGGTCTTTCTTTGACAAACCGCGTGAAGGCAAAATGGGGCCCGGGGCAATGCTATTGACCTGGACGTACGGGGCGAACGCCCTGGCAAGTCCTGCAGTTGCTGCGGAAAGGCCCGCTTTTGAAATGGTGTAGGGTAAATAATCGGGGTGCGGCCGGTTCACGGTCCAGTCCACGAGATTAATAATCTTTCCTGATTTCCTGCGAAACATCCGCTGCCCGATTTCTTGGCTCAGAAAGAAGGGCGCTTTAAGGTTCACAGTGAGAAAGTCGTCCCAATCTTTTTCTTTGATTTTCCCAAGCAGTGTCGGGTAAAAAATCGAGGCGTTGTTCACCAAAATATCAACCTGCGAGACCTTGCGGTAAATCTGGCTTACAAATTTTTTAATCGCAGGGGCAAGAGGTTTCGTCCGGAATGAGAAATCAAAAGGAAAAAGAGAGGCCTCGGCATTCAGGTTTTCAATTTCTTTTTTTAAATCCAACGCATCCCGGCGCGAGGTGTGATAATGAATCAGGATATGCGCGCCCGAACGCGCCAGGGTAAGCGCAATCTCGCGGCCGATGCGTTTTGCCGCGCCGGTGATGAGGACCACTTTATCTTCAAGTTTCATAAACTCAAGTCAGGGTCCCAACTCCTCCTTGAATTTGAGAGCTGAAGACACACTTCGCGCGTGGAGAAAATACTTTGCTTTGTAAAATTTTTTACGGTTTATCGAGCTTGGTAAAATTACTTGATATACCGTCGAGCCGAACCAGATGAAGGAACAGCAGGTGCCGCTTCAGCAACAGGCTCATAGATCGCGGTTTGAGTCGGACAAACACAGGCTTTTTTCCGGGCACAGCCAGTGAAACTTAAAGCTGCCGCCAGAATCAAAACTGCAGATAACATCCATTTCCTATTCATATCAGTCAATCTCCTTATTCCCTATCATAAAAAGGTTACTCTTTTGTACCGAATGGTACGTAAATTTACACATCTTGAGCCATCTGTCAACCAATTATGCAAATTTGCGATCGGCGTGACCAACTCACGCGACTAAAAGACGGGGCCTGCCACCAACGGGCCCCCCTGGACTCCTCAAAAACTTTCCGCATGAACCAGGACATTGTGAAATCAACGAGGATCTTAAATTTCCCCAAAGCGTTGCGTCTTTTTGACTATTAAGAGAGTTGGCATTGCGGAAAGTTTCTTCCTCGCCTGGGGAAGCCCCCCGTTGGCGTCACCCGTCTCTTTTGTGACTCTCGAAGATAACCGTACCAGAAAAGGATTGGGGGTTGCCGGAAGCGAATTGCGCAGGATTTGCGAAAGACTTGGCTGCGGTGTCCGGAGGGGAAGCGGCGGCCCCCGAAGGGGGAACGACGAGGGACCCCCAGCACAGCAGCCTTAGTACTTTCCAAATCCGGAGCTTTGAGCGGACGGCTACCCCAATCCTTTTTCGTTTCTAACCACTTGGTTAGAGATATATTTTTTAATTGGCTTTCGAGAAAAATTAACGTACACTTCCGATAGTTGAAAGGAAAAACATGAAACGATTGATTATCCTTTGTTTTCTTTTAGGGAGTTCAGCCCAATGGGCTATGGCCGAAACTATGAGCATCCCGGCCACTGCGGCAACTCCTGAATCTAAAACCCGTTTTGACCAATATTACGACCGGGCTTCACAAAAATTTGATGTTGGTGCTGTTAATTTCCTGACGGGTTGGACAGAGGTTGTGGTGCAACCGGCTGAACATTTTCAGCAAAAAAAAGGTGTTCTGAATCGTATCGGAAATTCCTTTGTAGGGACCGGAAAAGGGATATGGAACGGTACACTTGATATGGTTGGCGGTGCTGCCAATCTGTTAACCTTCCCGCTTCCGCAATTCCAAGTCCCCCTGCCCCAGGGCGGCGTAGACCTCAAGAAAATGGGCGTGGTCGCCTAATCCCTTAGGTTTCATGCCTTCTCCAAATCGAGCCTTCTCACGGCCGCTTTTAAGTTGGGCTTTTTATGATTTTGCCAACACCATCTTCTCAGCCCTAGTTTTAACCACCTACTTTCCCCTTTATCTCACCCAAATCGCCGGCGCAAATTGGTATCTTGGGGTCGCGACAACCACTTCAATGATTTTAGCGGGTCTTGTCATCCCGTTTGTCGGCGCTTTAAGTGACCAAACAGGAAAAACTAAACGCTACCTTACACGCACAACCCTGTTGGCTATTTTGTTCATGTTTCTGCTAGGGGCCGTTAAAACACCAAGCGCACTGATCCTGATTTTTCTTTTCGCATGTTTTTTTTATCACGCGTCGCTTGTGTTTTACAATTCGCTCTTGCCCAGGATTGCGCCGCCCGAAACTCAAGGATTCGCCTCAGGGCTTGGAACAGGCCTCGGCTATCTGGGAGTGGTTTTCACTCTTCCGCTCGCAAATCTCGTGGATCAACACCTTGGACGACCTCATGTTTTCAGTCTGGGAGCACTGCTTTTCCTCATCTTTTCCGCTCCCCTTTTTCTGTTTGTCCCTGAGCGGACCGTTGAGCATCCCATTCCCTTCCGCTGGTCTCTTTGGAAAAGCGAGTGGCAACGAATCTTAACCACCCTTAAAAGGCTTGGCCGCTATCCTGCCCTTTTACTTTTCCTCGGGGGTAATTTTTTTGTGGTGGATGCCCTGAATAGCGCAATCTTCTGGCTTGCGGTTTACGCCCGTGAAGTTTTTCATCCCGCTCAAAACCAGCTCATTTTTCTTCTGGTGGGGATTAATGTTTCCGCATTTTTGAGCGGGATCCTGGCGGGATTTCTGACAGACCGCTTCGGTGCCATGAAAATGATGATTATTGCCAGCGGCACGCTGGCGTTGACCCTTGGCGCGCTTGCAACCGCGCAATCGTTCGCGGCTTTTATTCTGCTTACGCTCACTGGCGGAGGATTTGCGATTGCGGGGATTTGGACTTCCGGCAGGAAGGCTCTGATTGATTTTGCGCCTGAAGAGGATACAGGCCAGTATTTCGGGCTTTACGGATTGACGACAAAGGTTTCGGTGATCGGAAGTCTTGTTTTCTCAATTGCGGCGGATCTTGCTGGATTCCGCACCGCTCTTTGGGTCCTCGTTTTTCCCGCCTCCGTCGGCTTCCTCTGCCTCCTTTCCTCAAAGGCCTTAACCGGTTCTCGGTAAAATCTTTTCTATTGTTCTACGGGATCGTTCAACGCACAAAAGAGTGAACTCTGGTTTGTGTGCGTTTCACTCGACTTCGGTCTGATTTCCCATTGCCATTGGAAATCAAACCTCAGACGTCCCTTAAGAACAATAGAAAAGATTTTAACTTCTTATCGTATAAGAGTATCAGGATTGCGTAATCACACGCTCCAAAGGCTGGGCCGTGTGCTTATAAAATTCCTGTGCTTTTTAAGCCGTAGCCTGGCATTTCCATTGTTTTAGAGGGACGTCGCAGGCCGAAATTTTCAATGGAAATGGAAAATTCGGACTGCGTCGAGTGAGGGCCGCTCAATCCGGCATTCAATTTTGCGGCCCGAACGCTCCCGAGAAACAATGGAAATGACAGGCATTGCTAAGAGGCTAAACAATGCGTGTAGAAATCTTGACGACAGGCCCCGCCGGAAGTTAAAGTGGTGAGATTGTGTTAGGAAAGTTTTTGAGTGAGTTGGCCGGAAGCGTCGAGGGTGTAGAGGTCGTCGGCACCGCCGATAAATTCGTCCCCGATAAAAATCATGGGAACCGTCATCCAGCCCGTGCGCGCTTCAATCTCTTCCCTCTTTTTTTCATCGTCCGTAAGATCCACTTCATGGTAGGCAATCCCCTTGCGCTTCAGGAGGTCTTTGGCGCGGTGGCAGTGAGGGCAATAAGTGGTGGTGTAAATGGTCACCAGGTTAGGCATAAAAAGTTATGCGACCTGAATTATTTTTTGAATCACTTCTTCAATCACGCGGTTAGGTGTGGATGCCCCGGCCGTGATCCCGATTTTGATTTTTCCTTGCGGAAGCCACCCTGTGGTTTCCATGATCTCAGAGCTAAAGATCTTTTTATGTTGGATGAGGTCTGAAGTAACAATGCAATCCGCATCCTTCACGTGAAACGCCGGACAAAACTGGGTTGAAATTTCCACGAGGTGCCCGGTGTTGCTTGAATTGTAACCGCCCACCACTATCATGCGGTCAATACCTTCCTGGGCCAGTTTCAGGACAGCGTCCTGGCGGTCCTGCGTGGCGGAGCAAATCGTATCAAAATGCCGGAACCGTTTGGGCAGTTCCCCTGTTCCGAAACGGCGCGTCATTGCCGATTGCAACATATTAGCAATTTCAAGGGATTCACTTGAAAGCATCGTGGTTTGGTTGGCGCAGCCGACACGCTCGAGGTCTTTATCCGGATCAAACCCGAGCGAGAGCGCGGGGCCAAATTCCTTCATAAAATTTTCCCGGTTTCCTTTGCCCTCAATATATTCGCAAACCCTCACGGCCTGTTCTTTGTCCCGCACAATTAAATATCGGCCTTCCGGGTACTGAATAGCCCGCGAGCTTGTGGCCTGGGTTTCTTCGTGATCATATTTGCCGTGAATCACAGACGTGAAACCCTCGCGGCTATAAGCTTCGACGCGTTTCCAGACACTCATCACGGATCCGCAGGTGGTATCGACAAGTATACATCCCCGGTTTTGAAATTCGGATAAATCCTTGAGCGTGGTTCCGAAGGCGGGAATGATAACGACATCTTCGGCTATGATATCTTCAGCCGTCATCTGTCCAGCATAGGGGCCCGACAGAAATTGAATTCCCATCTCGCGCAGGATGGCATTGACGCGGGGATTATGAATGATTTCGTTGGTGAGAAAAATCCGGCGATCCGGAAATTTGGCCTTGGTTTCATAGGCATAGTCAATGGCCCGGTCGACCCCGTAACAAAACCCGAATTCCTGGGCAAGGCAGAAGGTTAAACGCCCTGCCTCGAGGCGAAAGTTCTGGGCTTTAATCTGTTCAATCAGGGGGCTGTGGTAGCTTGCCTCAAGCTGGGGCTTGACCTCTTCTTTCAGGCCAAAGCTTTTGCGGATAATCTCGGTTTTTTCCGGCATAGGGACCGACAGTATAAAGGATAGAGACAGCCCTGTCTAGGACATGAGCTCTAACATAAGGCAAACGCGTTAGTTGCGTTTTTTGAGAAACTTCTCGATTTCGGGCAAAGGCAGTGCATTCACTACGTCTTTCTTCTCAAGCCAGCCCTTGCGCGCAATCCCGACGCCGTAGGTTACGTCGCCAAGCCCTTCCACCGAATGAGCGTCCGGGTTAATACTCATAAGGACCTTTTTCTCTTTCGCATAGCGGCACATGCGCCAATCAAGGTCCAGACGGTGCGGATTGGCATTAAGTTCCATTACCACATCCATTTTTTTGGCGAGATCGATTAATTTCTGAAGATCCACAGGATAAGGTTCACGAGCTAGCAGAAGTCGCCCGGTGGGATGACCTACAAACGTGAGGTATTTGTTTTCCATAGCCCGCGCAATCCGCGTGGTCATTTCCTTTTCGGGCAGATTGAAACGGCTATGAACCGAGCCAATCACAAAATCAAATTGCGCAAGGATGGAGTCCGGATAATCGAGCTTCCCGTCTCCAAGAATATCCGATTCAATCCCCCGGAAAATCCTGATCTTAAACCGCTTTTGCAAAACTTCGATTTCCTTCCATTGCTTTTTGACGCGTTCCGGCTCAAGCCCCCTGGCGTACTTGGCCGACTGGCTATGATCGGAAATTCCGACATAGTCCCAGCCCATTTTCTGGGCCTGAGCCACCATATCCTCCAGGCTTGCGACCCCATCACTATAAGTTGAGTGCACGTGAAAAACACCGCGGATCTGGTTCTGTTCAACGAGCGGAGGGAATTCCTTTTTCACAGCCCATTCGATTTCCCCCTGATTCTCGCGTGCTTCAGGCGGGATGTAATGAAGCCCGGCGGCCGCGAAAATTTCTGCTTCGTCCTTGCAGGCAATTTTTCGCGTTCCTTTAAAGAGTCCGTATTCATTGATTTTGATATTCTTTTTCTTCGCAAGGGTCCTTACCGCAACATTATGTTCCTTGCTTCCCGTAAAATAATAAAGGGCGTAAGGGAATTCATCTTCGGCCACAGTCCTGAGATCGCAGTTAATACCGGACTTTAAAACAATGCTGGATTTGGTATCGCCGTGCGCCGCGACGGACTGGACTTCGGGATAGCGGATAAAAGCATTGTGGATCGCTTCGGCATCCTTGGCAGTCACAAGAATATCAATATCCTTAATAATTTCCTTGCGGCGGCGAAGGCTGCCTGCCACCTCAATCTTCATAATTCCCTTCTGCTTTTTGAGGTACTGGACAAGCTTCCGGAATTCGGCTAAAGCAAAATCAATCCGGAAATGGCCCTGGGATTTTTTTACGAGCCCAATCCCCTCCAGAATCTTTTCCTGGCTTTTCGCGCCAAATCCGTCAAGATCAAGCAGCCGGTTTTCCTTGCACGCGTATTCAAGCTCGCCCACAGACTTCACATGGAGCTTCTCGTAAAGGACTTTGATCCGCTTCGCTCCCAGGCCGGGGATCCGAAAAAGTTCAAACAAACTATCGGGAAACCCCTTGCGGAGTTTCTCGTAGTCGACGGATTTCTCCTTCTCATAAAGGTCATGAATAATTTTTGAAATGTGTTCGCCAATGCCTTTTAAGTTTTCAAGCTCTTTGGTTTCAATGAGGGTTTTAAGGTCCGAGGGGGTTCCTTCGAGAACACGTGCGGCATTTTCGAAGGCGCGGATTTTGAAGACATTTTCATTCTTAAGTTCAAGAAGAATTGCTATTTCTCGCAGAATTTCAATGGCCTGGGATTTATCGATGGTTTGCATAATAATTCTCTACCAAAGAATAACGAGAAATTTGTCCGAATCCAAGAAAATTCTTAGAAATACTTTTATCACAGGTGATTAAAAATTAATTCGTGCGGGGCCTGCCGCCTCCGCTTCCCCACGTTCGAGGAGAAAGGTTTGACGCAAATGCCAACTCGCTCAGCTGCTCAAACTCAAATCTTTGGTGAACATTACGCCCCTTATTGAATACGCAATGCCCTGATTCATGCGGAAAGCCTTTTTGACGAGAGCCGTGGGGATACACCAACGGCAGCACTTCGACTGGCTCAGTGCAGTCCCGAGCGAAGTCGAGGGGCAGGACCCGCGCCATAACGGTAGTTCCCAAAAAGGCAGAACTTACAGACCTTTTTCGCGGGCTAAATTCTCGAGGCGGGCAATGCGTTCTTCAATCGGAGGATGCGTGCTGAAGAGTTTCATGAAAGCGTCCCCTGCGGTCAGAGGATTCACAATAAAAAGGTGGGCCGTGGCCGGGTTCGCATCCCGCATCGGAAAGCGTTTGGAGCCGGCTTCTAATTTACTCAAAGCGCTTGCAAGATAAAGAGGATTCCCGCACAAAAGCCCGCCCTCTTCATCCGCGTGATACTCCCGGCTCCTTGAAACCGCCAGTTGAATCAGACTCGCAGCAAGCGGAACAAGAATCATAGATAAAATCATTACAAGAGGATTGCTTTGCCGTTCTTCTTGCCGCCTTTGGCCTCCGCCGAAGTAAAGCGCCCAGCGAGACATGATACTCACCGCACCGGCAATGGTTGCAGCAATCGAGGATATGAGAATATCGCGGTGCAAGACGTGGGCAAGTTCATGTGCCAGGACACCTTTCAATTCTTCCTTTCCCAAAAGATCCAGAATCCCCTGAGTCACAGCCACCACCGCATGCTCAGGGTTACGCCCGGTCGCAAAGGCATTCGGCGCCGCGCTCGGGATAAGGAATATCTTGGGCATTGGCATCCGGCTTTTTTCGGTTAATTCACGGACAATCCCGAAAACCCCGGGCGCCTCATTTTCTGCGAGCGGCTGGGCCCGGTACATCGCCAGCACAATTTTGTCACTAAACCAGTAAGTTCCGAAATTCATCAGGCAGGCAAAAACAAGGGCCGACATCATCCCACTTCGGCCTCCAACCAGGCCCCCCAAAAAAACCATGAGAAGCGTTAGTGCGGTCAGGAGAAGAGTTGTTTTAAGGATGTTGTTCATAGTAAAAATATTATACCGCAAAAGTCAATCGCTGCTGGGACAATCATAGGAGGCGTTACACTAACCCGGTTTTCTCATCGATTTTTGCCTTGATGAGAAACCCGCTTTGGATGCAAATGATTGCATCCAAAGTTTTGTGCGCTTTTTTTGCAGCGCGCAAAAGATAAGCCCTTTTGCGGAAATTAAGCAACTCATCTCCGCAAAAGCCCTTCGGGCGCATTTCTCGTCATTAGGATGAGAAATGCGGGCTAAAGTGCTGCTTCGCCGCCGCCAAAGCCACGCTGGCAGCCTGGCACCCACAGGGACGCCTCCGCTTTCCGCTCTCGTCTCTTGTCTCCTTCCCCCTCCGCCCCACCTACTTCTTAAAGTCCTGAAAAATGGACCTCCCGCAATTAAAGCGATCGAGAGTATTTTATAGCTTTTGACGCTCAGCCCTTGTAAACCGAAGATCCGCCGAGTACGTTCTGTGTAGATTAAGTGTTCATTGAAAATACAAATGGCCATACGGGTAAAGGGACGAGGAAAAAAATTGAAAGCCAATCAAACGGGGGACAAAAAAATGAAAAGCTCAGCCAACTGCCAGGAAAAAGCAAATCTGACAAAAAAAGCTATATTTATATCAACCGTTTTTTTTGCTGTCGGGTTATCCTGTTTGGGCCTCGCCTCGAATGCCCTGGCAGTAACAGATCTTTATTACATAAGCGGGGATAGCAACGAGGATGCCTATAAAAATATTGCAGCTCTATTTTCAGACACATCTTTTGTCTACTCGGATATCGAGGCATTTCCTGATACAGATGCAACAAATGTGGCAATACTTTATCCCGATGACACGACAAACGTTGCCACGATTGGAATTTTTCCTTTAACCGGAGGAAGCCCCACAAGTTCGTTTGATTTAGCCGCAATGACCGGAGAATCGTTATATGGGGGGTTCCGTCTTAGTCAATATTTAAACGGCACGGACCAGCATGTTCTTGCCGTGGGGGGAGATGCCAACACTTGGAACGGAATTGTTGACCTCAACATAAGTACAAATTTAGCAAATTTTATTAATACAGATGCCCTCATGAGCGGAGTCAATCCGTATACTGTAGCTGTGGTTACTAATTCCGCATTGACTATTGATGGTCAAACGCCGACCTCTCTGAACCCTCTTATCTTTTTTGGTCACTCTAACAATCAGATCGGTCTTATTCGGGCTGATCAATCATATTACAATTTCAATTTCGCATCCCTCTCGATCTCTACAGGACAACTCGGATTGGTGGCAGATAACGTCACGGGGACACTTTACGCATCTCATTATTGCGGCGGTGATTGTTCCCCTTATACAATTTCCCAAATTACTTCCGCGGGGGTAGTTACGGAACTACATTACGGTGGTAATCTTATTACCGGGAATATTCAAGCAGATGCATTTGGAGACCTAGCATTCGGTCGTTTGAGTAATAACGTATATGCTGCTGCAACTTTTAATGATTATGTCCTGAACCCTCCGCCAAGTGGAGGGTTTGTCAGTTTCTCAACGACTAGCCCCTTTACTCTAAGCATCCATTCAACCACCGATACGAATACTGCTGCATTGCCGAATACTGCACCAGTTGTTGGCTCTTTCGCTCCGGGCATTGGCGCAAATGAGTTCAACCAAGCTGTTCCTGAACTTCCGTCAGGATTGATGGGAATCATTGGGGTTTTGATGGCGGGACTAGTACTGCAGTTCAGAAAACTTTACCGTACTCCGGAGGCGGCCCTGTAAAAAAGGTGCCCCATACAGAATCTGGGGACACACATTGGCGCCAGCGCTTCTTGGCGGACACTCAGACGATATAATTTGCTGCCGATCCCCGCACCCTTCTCAAACAAAGTCCGAGGCTCCCCTTCAATCTCAGGCAGCGTTCCTCCCCACTCATACGAAAGAAAAAAGGTACCCTTCCAGAAATTCATGTTAAACATATGCTCGATCACTGTCGCGGCGGCCTATGCGAATAATTTCTTTACCGCGTTTAACCCGCATGTTAAGCTTACGATACAGCATAGGAATTATTGCACTGGCAGTAGGCTTGTGTATTAAGAAGGGAGCTTGATACTGAAATGTTAGGCAATTATATGGTTATGACCATGTTAGCCATCGTTATTGCACTTATGATTTTTGACTGGTTTCAGCGCAAGCACCACAAGCCCCATTCTTAAATCCTGATTCCCCCTCCCGTTTTCATCTTTCCTTCAAAAGCTAAATTCGAGTTCTCCTGTTTTAATCCCCATTTTTACAGAGTCCTCTCAATAATTGATTTTTATTCCAAAAACGAAATATATGCCTAAAAACGTGCTCTTACAGGGGGCAAGTTGGAAAGGTTTTTTATGCTACTTTTTTTTGTTTTTGGATCTGGGCTGAAAAGCGTCGATGACGTACCAGTTTCCAACGCTTCCCACACCGCTGGCAAATACCGCACTATGGAAGCTCGCCGCAAAACCGGCGGTTTGGCCGAAGAATAAGGAGCGGAAGGCTTTGGTTGTTCCGTAAGCGCCGGAACCCTTCTTGCTTCCCGATCCCGAAGATAGTTGCGAACCGCCGGAGGCAGTCGTTACTGCCGAGGCCGTGCCAAGCGTTAGCGCGGCAAAAGCATTGACCATGCCGTAACCGTAGTAGCTGTCAAAACCCGCGCTGCCCAAATCCACCGCTGAATCCTTAAGCCGCTTGTAGATATCAGAAAGTGTCAGCAACGGGTTCCAGGCCCGCAAAAGGGCCACCACACCCGCTACGACAGGTGACGCCATCGAAGTCCCGGATGCGCGGGAATAAGCGGAGTTTGTACTATTGAGGCCAAAGGAAGTGTTTCCGGCACGAAGGGACAGCACATCCACACCGGGCGCGACGAAATCCAGCTGTGATCCAAAGTTGGAAAAGTAAGCCCTCTTATCCGTGACCGGTTCAATGGCGCCTACGGCTATCACATTGGAAAGGGCCGCCGGATAAGTGTTCTTGATATTACTGCCGTCATTTCCCGCAGCCGCCACCACTACCGAACCTTTTCCGACCGCATACTGAACCGCGCTATTCAACATATTTTGCAAAGTTCTGGAGAGAAAATTTTTCATAATACCCAAGGACATATTAATGACCTTTGCGCCTTTATCTGCGGCATAGCGGATCGCGGAAACAACATCCTGAATATACCCGCTTCCCGAAGCATTGAGCACCTTAAGCGACATAATTTTGCTTTCCGGAGCAATGCCGGCAATCCCCACACCGTTGTCCGCTGCGGCACCAATGATCCCGGCCACATGCGTCCCGTGCCCGTGGTCATCCGTGGGATTATTATCTTTATTATAAAAATCCCATCCGCGGATATCGTCTACAAACCCGTTTCCGTCATCATCAATACCCGGGTGGCCGTAAAGCTCAGTCTGGTTAAACCAGATATTGCCGCCAAGATCTGGATGATTGAAATCAATCCCTGTATCAATCACGGCAACCGTCACACCCGTGCCCCGGCTGATGCTCCAGGCCTGGTCCGCGTGCACTTCCTTGAGCCACCAAAGGTCGTCATAAGCATTCCCCCAGCTTCCGGAAGTGGAATAAAAAGGATCGTTCGAGGCAGTCCAATCCGATCCGCCTGCGGCAAAAAGAGATTCAGCATAAACTTCGGGTTTGGAAACATTGTCCGAATCGACCGCTTGCGCAGCCTCTTTCGCAGGTTCTTCTGCATGAGAAAGCGGCCCCTGATTGAGAAAAGCAACGGTCGGATCGTCCGCGCTGTTTAAAGCATTAGTTTCGGCCGGAACACCCTCCTGCCCGGCCTCAACCACAGAAACCGGTACTACGGGCAACCCTTGCTCATTAATAACCGGAAGGGATTCGGAAGCATATAGACTATAGGTACCAATACTGTCGAAGAAAAATAAAAGGGAAAGGGTCAATAAAAATGCCTGAGCTTTTTTAAGAGAAGAATATCTTGTCATGAGCTGCCTCCAAGTGGGTAGGTGGAATATCTTGTAGCCTTATAAAACGGCACAATCCTAAGCTTTCTTTCACTTTTTGTACAGAGGGATATTGAGCTCTTCATATCCCCAACCGAGCCAGATCGTTGAGGAGCTGTTTTTTGTTCCGGAAACGGATCGCTTGCATGCCGGCTTTGCGGGCGCCGTCGACAAATTGAGGCACGTCGTCAATAAAAACAGTTTCTTCAGGCTTTAATCCAATCTGCACCAGTGCTTTTTCATAAATTTCCCGCTCGGGTTTGCGGTGCCCCATTTTGTGGGAAGGAAAGGTTTTCTTAAAATGTCTGAGAATTTTGTATTTGCTTTTGATGTGGTTAAAATGCATTTCGTTGGTGTTGGAAATTAAATAAAGCGGAAAGCGCTTTTTTAACTCTTTCAGCAGATCATCCATTCCTTCATTTTCCCAAAAAATGTCATTCCAGACATGTCGAAACGCTTTGTACGTCATCGGGAATTTAAAAACATCCTTCGCGTGTTTGTAGAAATCCTGCGATGAAATCTTGCCCTGAGTGTAAGCTTTCTCAACCGGAGATGTAAAAAAATGCAGCCAGACTTTAAAAAGAGGTACTTTGCAGGCCTTGGCAAACTGGCGCGCGGCCTTGTAAGGGTCGTAGTGAACCAGGACATTCCCCAGATCAAAAATAATCGCTTTAATCGTCATAAAAGCTAAATGCTTAGCACGAGACACTTTGCAGCGCCGCCGGCTTTGATAAATTCGGACAAATCAAGCTCATGAACAGAAAATCCCCGCTTTTCCAATTCCTGGCGAGTCTTGGGGCATCCTTCCGGAATAATGATGTTTTTCTCCAAGATAACGGCATTACAGGCAAAGCGAAGGGCTTCTTCTGCAGGTACTTTAATAGGATCGGGAATGGTTTCAAGGAGCGTGAGCTGGGCGTAGGCTTCAAAAGCCCCGAGGTAGACTAAAGCGGTTTTGTCATCAAGCGGCGCAAAACAGGTATCCAGATGATAAAACCGCTTATCGCAAAGTTCGAGGCCAAAATAAGAAAGCTTTAAAAGCCCGGAAACAAGGTCCAGGGCCTGGATATCGGAACGAAAATGATACCCGGTGAAAAGCTCCTTGCCCATAAAAAGGGCATCCCCCTCCCCTTCAAAATAGAAAGGTTTGGGGATGGTTTTAACCATAAAACCGTTTTTTTTAAACCAACGGTCAAAATGAGCTTCCTCGCCTTGGCGCTCTCGGTGCCTGAAATTTGATTTAATGAACAACCTTTTATAGACAAGGCCGCCGTTTGCCGCGAACACAAGATCCGGAAGATCTTTGACGGGTTCCAGAAGCTCGACTTTGGCTTTGAGTTTTTGGGTCAGCAAGTCAAAAAACGCCTGCCACTGTTTGGCGGCCTTTTTTTGATCCACCGTTCGCTTCACGCTCATCCACGGATTAATTTCATACACCACATCATAATAATCCGGCGGGCACATCAAAAATCGCGGTTGATCCACCTTCTAAATACCTCTTTCGGACTGGGACACGCCCCGGCCTCAGGCATTTTCCTTCGGAAAATGATTCGGCCTTGGACGTGCGCCAGTCCTCAATTATTTATTCATGAGGTGGACAGGGCTATTCGGAGGCAGATCTCGGAGCCATTCGGAGCTTGGTCCCGCGAAGCTTTTTGGCGGGTCCGAATGGCGAGAGCCTCAGGCGGGCGTCCGTCGCAGGAACGGACGAACCGCCGGTGCCGAAGGATAGCCCTGTCCACCTTGCTACTTATATCCGAGGCGACGAAGAGCAGCCTGGTCACTCTTCCAGTGAGAAATTGTTTTCACCCAGAGCTCAAGAAAAACTTTCTTGCCTAAAAAAGCCTCGATTTCAAGGCGGCTTACAGTACCGATCTCTTTAAGTTTAGCGCCGCCTTTCCCGATCACAATCGCCTTTTGCGAATCCCGCTCCACCACAATCGTTGCCTGGATAGAAATAAGTCCGTCTTCCCTTTCCTTAAACGATTCCACACTGACGCTTGTGGCATAAGGGATTTCCTGTTCCGTCAGATGAAAAAGTTTTTCCCGGATCATTTCCCCGACAAAAAGGCGTTCTTCCTGATCTGAAACCTGCTCAGGATCAAAAAGCAAGGGGCCTTCCGGAAGATGCTCAAATGTTTTTTGAATCAGGAGGTCAACCTGATCCCCGTCCTTGGCGGAAATAGGGATCATCTCTTTAAAGGGATGCAGGAGGTGGTAATGCTCCAGTACCGGTAAAATTTCCGGTTTTGCAAAGCGGTCGATTTGATTGACCACAAGAAACGTAGGCAGGCGGGCAGCTTCAATCGTCTGCAAAAGCCTTTTATCAAGCGGATGAACATCGCGCGGCAGCACCATAAAATACAGAAGGTCCACGGAATCCAGACTTTTCTGGATTTCCCCGATCATCCACCTTCCTAAGGAATCATGCGGGTCGTGATGACCGGGGGTGTCCAGATAAATGACTTGGCCTTCGTCGCGGGTTAAAATGCCGCGGATCACGGGACGGGTGGTCTGGGGCTTCGGAGAAACCCCGGCCAGCTTTTCACCCACCAGGCGATTAAGCAAAGTGGATTTCCCTACATTCGGCCGCCCGACAATAGCAACAAATCCTGATTTAGTTTTTTCCAAGTAAAAGCCTCAAGCCAATTCTCTCATGATTTTGTTAAAAGTATTTTGCGCCTTCTTGATATCCGGAAAAAGATTCTTAACTTTTCGCCCCTTCACGCGCAGCCGGACGGTTTTAGGAGTCAACTGATCCACCCGGATTTCGATTTTCGAACTCTCGATTTCACCGTCAATCTGCCCTTTGTCTTTAAGGGAAAGCGTCACAAGTCCGTCCTTACGAAGGACCTGCTCAGAAGCTTTCCAGACATCATTATAACTCTTGTCTAACATCCCCTCGATCTCGTCCTTACTGATCGCGTATCCCCCTGTGGCACCGGCCCCAAGCAGAAACAAGACGCACCCGGATGAAAGAAAGCCCATATTCAGAATAAGCAAACCTAATAAAAATCCCGTGAATTTTCGTTTCATTATTTTTCTCCTGTTTGATCTTTGACTGATATCGTTTCATCTGTTTCTTCACTGGCTGTTTTGGTCATAGTTGTCATTTTTCCTAAACTACCCACAATTTTTCCCGGCGTATCCAACATAAGTTGAGGCGTCTGGGCCGCAAGTTTTTGCGTCCCCTCAACAAGTTTTCCGGCTCCGCTGGTTAAAAGACGAAGTCCGGATTGTGATTTCTTTTTAAGGCCGTCCTGAAAGCTTTGCCGGAAGGCATGATAGAGTTTAAACTTGGGATCCGCAATATCTCCCCGAAGGCGGATTTCAAGGCGCATGGTCTGCTGATCCTGCAAAAAAACAATCCACCCTTTCAAAGGATATCCCCAGATTTTATCCGCAGTACCGGATCCGGCTTTGAGTTTTAGCCCGCTAAGGATTAGTTCGTTATCGGATTCAAGCTTCCGGTCAAAACAAACACTATGCGATTTCAAATCAAACCCGCCGTCCACAATCTCAACCGGCAGTCCCTCCCAAAGACCGCGATGCTCAATCACGCGCCCGTGGCGGATTTCCCCGTTCAGATCAAACCCGACGTGGCGTGTCGCAAAATTAGCAAAACCGTCAATCCGGAAAGGCGCTGAATAACTCTCCCCAAAATGGCCTTTCACCCTCACGCCCTGGCTTAAATACGAGGGATCCGCAGTGGGCCATTCAAAGTTGGAAAGATAACCTTTAAAATTTTTAAAAACAAGCTTCCTCGCCGTTCCTTCTTTGCTCTGGTCGTGATAAATAAACGTCCCGTCATTGAGCTGGATCCTTCCGATTTGAACTTTCCACGGCGCCGAAGGCTCTTGCTTGGACAGTTCCTTAGACTTAGCTTTGCGCACCTTTTGCTTGATATGCAGAAACCAGGTTTTCACGTTGTTGCGCGGCCCTTCGGGAGTCACCACGCGGTCAATAAAATAATAAGGTTTATTTAAATAAATTTTTCTGATTTTGACCTGGCGTTTCTTGAGCGCAAGGAGGTCAATATCAAAGTGCAGGCCTTCCACGTCCAGGTGAGGTGTATCGGCAAATTCCGGCTGATTCATAAAGGTTAACCGCGAAGCCCTCACAAGCCCCGCAAAGGGATTAACCCGCAGATCATGAATGGAAACCGACATCCCAAAAAGTTCAGTTAGCGTCGTCTCAAGGCGCGGCTCAAGAAACATTCCCACCAGACGGTCCACCGTCACCATAAAAACCAAGAAGAGGAAAAAAAGACAGGATAGGACAAACATAACCTTTTTCATGATTTTTTTAACCGGGGAGCAAGCCGTGATAATTGACGAATGACGGCCTCGATTTCTTCAAAGGTATTATAAAAATGTGGGGCCATCCGGATACCCGCGCCGCGGGCTGAGACATAAATTTTCTGGCGAAGCAGCTTGCGGCATAATTTTTCAGCCCCTTTAATTTTTATTACGACAATTCCAGACCGATTTTTTACTTCTTGAGGAGTCACCACTTCAAAACCTTTTCTTTCAAACTCTTTGATCGCAAATGCGGTCAAATCACGAAGACGGCCGGCAATTTTTTCAATTCCGATCTCGGAAAGATAATCCACGGCCGCTCCAAGTGAAAAAATAGTGGAAAAACTCGGACAGCCCTCTTCGTAACGGGATGCCTCTTTTTTAAGATCCAGCCGGCGGTTATTCATGGCTTCCGGATGCTTCATGCTCCGCCAGCCCACGGACTCCGGACGGAATTTCGAAAGCCACTTTTTACGGATATACAAAACCCCTCCCCCGTACCCAGCCATCAGCCATTTGTAGCTATTGGTACAAAGAAAATCAATCCGGCTTTTTTCAACATCAATGGGAAAAGCGCCAAACCCCTGCGTCGCATTGATCACCAGATAACGGCTGCCTTTGATCTTTCCCAGGGCCTCGAGATCCTGCCTGAATCCGGTGGCGTACTGCACGAAACTTGTCACAAGGGTTTTAACAGAAGGCGAAAGCAGCGTCTTCAATTTAGCCAATGAAATGCGGCCTTGTTCTTCTTCCTGAAAAATCACGCGCGCATTGCGCCAAAGCCAGGGAAGTGTGCTTGACGGGAATTCGCTTGCATTGGTCAGGATTGTGCCTTCAGAAGCAATCAGCTCGGCAATAAGATTCATGCCGTGCGAAGTGCTCCGGGTAAATGCAATTTCTTCCGGTTCAGCATGAATAAAGCGCGCTACCCTGCGGCGCACGGCTTCGCGCTGTTCCACCCAATTCGGCCAGGCAAGGTCAGCTTCCTCAAAATGCGTCTTGTAATATTGAAGACTTTTTTCGTAAACAGGTTTGGGAACCGGTCCTCCTGAAGCATGATCAAGATAAATCCATTTTTTTGTCAGAGGAAAATCGGAACGGATTTGCTGCCAGAAGGAAGACATTACATCAAGTGGTCAGTATTGAGGCACTGAAGGGTCGACTCTTTGTGACCAGGCCTGGATTCCGCCGGCTACATTTTTGAGGTTTTTAAACCCTTTAGCTTTTAATATCTCAAGGGCTCTGCGGCTTCTCCCCCCCATTTTGCAGTGGGCCACAATCTCCTTATTCTTAAACGGCTCCAATTCGCTGATCCGTGATTCGATTTGACCTAAAGGGATTAATTGGGTGCCTTCAATTTTTGCAATTTCATATTCAAAAGGTTCGCGGACATCCAGAAATATAAAATCTTCTTTGCGGTCCAATTTTTCTTTAAGCTCTTCCACGGTGATATCCTTAACGTCTTGATTCACCTGTGTATTTTCACCTCGCGTTAAGCCGCAAAATTGGTCGTAATCGATTAACTTGGTAATCGTGGGATTTTTTCCGCAGACAGGGCAATTCGGGTCTTTGCGGATTTTAAGTTCCCGGAAAGTCATTTGAAGCGCATCATAAACAAGGAGCCGTCCGATCAAAGGACGGCCTATCCCGACAATGAGTTTCACGGCTTCGGTTGCCTGAATCAGTCCGATCACACCCGGCAAAATCCCCAAGACACCGCCTTCAGCGCAGCTTGGGACCATTCCCGGCGGAGGAGGCTCGGGATAAAGGCAGCGGTAGCACGGGCCTTCACCGGTTTTTCCGCCGGAGGCGGATCCGCCAGGCTGTGTGGCGGAAAAAACCGTCGTCAACCCGTCAAAACGAAAAATAGATCCGTAGATATTGGGTTTTTTAAGAAAAACGCAGGCATCGTTGGTAAGATAACGGGTCGGGAAATTGTCAGTTCCGTCAATCACGATGTCAAAATCTTTCATGATTTCAAGCGCGTTGTCAGACGTTAGTTTGACGGGGAACTTCACGACGTTGGTATCCGGATTCATGGCCTTAATGCGTTTCTCGGCCGAATCAATTTTGGGTTTACCCACTTCGTCATTGGTATGAAGGATTTGGCGCTGGAGATTGGATAAATCCACGTTGTCAAAATCCACAATTCCAAGCGTTCCCACACCCGCGGCCGCAAGGTAGAGGCCAAGGGGAGAACCCAGCCCGCCGGCTCCAATGAGGAGAACTTTCGACTTCAGAAGCTTTTTCTGCCCTTCCATGCCAATCTCAGGAAGAATAAAATGCCGACTGTAACGTATTAATTGCTCAGGAGTTAGATTCATTTTTTGTTCCTCTAAAATAGCCTTCATCTAATTAAATTATATCAGTTTTTCCAGCCTTGCACCAAGCGCTGCATAAGTTCATACCCGTTCTCAATATGAACCCCGGCCCGCTCCGCGGTTTTCTCCGTATAAGGCAAACCCGAGGCCTTCTTCACGTCGGAGCCCGCAAAAATAAAGGGAACCGGATCGCCGATATGGGTTTTCTTTGCCACGGGCGTGTAATGGTCCGGCGCGACATAAAGCCGCCAATCTTTTTCTTTTTTTAGGCGGCTCACCACAGGTCCGACAATATGTTTGTCAATTTGCTCAATGGCTTTCACTTTTTCATGCACAAGCCCGGAGTGGCCGGCTTCATCCGTCGCTTCAATATGGATAAACACAAGGTCCAGCCGGTCAATGGCCTTAATCCCGTATTCTCCTTTGGCCTTGTAATCCGTATCAAAATAGCCCGTGGCTCCCGGGACTGAAATAATTTCCCAGCCAAGATATTTTCCAAGACCGTTTAAAAGATCCACGGCTGAAATCACGCCTCCCCGCACGCCGAACTTATCCTGAAACCGTTCAAGCTTCGGCGCCGGGCCTCCGCCCCAAAGCCAGATCATATTAGCTTTGGCTTTGCCTTCTTTCGCGCGTTTTAAATTTAAAGGATGGTTTTCTAAAATCTCACGCGATTTTTCCGTAAGCTCCATCAAAAGCTCCGCGCCCTTGCCCTTGGGCCAGTGATTTTTATAAGGGTTGCCTTGAAAGTCGTGCGGCTGATCCGTGGTGACGTCCAACTCAAGCGGCTTTTTGACAATCATAATATGGCGGTACATTTTGCCCGGATGAAAACTGAGTTCTTTTGTCCCAAGTTTTTTTTGAATTTCTTCGATTAGAATAGCTGCTTCTTCCGTACTGATATGGCCGCCGCTATAATCGGTGAGGACATCACCTTCCACATTCACAAGGTTACAGCGAAAAGCAAGTTCACCCGGATTCAAAGCAAGGCCCAGGTTAGCCGCTTCAAGCGGGGCGCGGCCGGTGTAACAAATTTTAGGGTCATATCCCATTAGGCTTAATCCGCAGACATCACTGCCCGGATACATGCCTTTGGGCGCGGTCCGCAAAGTTCCGAGGATGTAATTTTTCGAAAGTTCATGAAGGTTCGGAAGGCGCGCGGCTTCAAGCGGCGTTTTATTCCCGATTTCCTCAATCGGCCAATCCCCCAACCCATCCGGCACAATCACCACAAGTTTCATTCCAAAATCTCCTTTTTTCAGCCAAAAACATTTCCATTGTTCGTCGGGAGCGTTCGCTCCACAAAATTTGATTCCGGTTTGCTAGGCGCCTATGCGCCAGCACTACGCAACAGGGATTTAAGGAAAATCCCTGCGCGTATGTGAGCGGCCTTCACTCGACTTCGCCCTTATTCCCCATTCCCATCGGGACTAAGGGCTCAGACGTCCCTTAAGAACAATGGAAATGTTTCTCTAACAAACTTAGAACAGTGCTGAATGCGATGAGCGAATGGCGAAGGATTCGTGAAAGACTTAGGCGATATCGTCAAGGGGAAACGACGGCCCGACATGTCTTTGTCGGGAACGGCGTGGGGCCCCTGGCGGATCGCCTTTAGTTCTTTCCGAATCCGAAGCCGCTGAGCGAATAGCATTCAGCATTGTTACTTATTTCAGAGCCCCTCTTTAAAAATAGGCTCGCGAAGATAGAGATCCCGCAAATGAGACGCTTCTTCGATGCGCAGCTTCGGGTCTTCAACCGCCAAAAGATTTTCTAAAACCTGCGGTTTGGTCTTCGCCCCCGGAATCACCGTTGATACGGCATCAAAATCAAGGATATATTCAAGCGAAGCCTGCGTCAGGGATAATCTTCGCGTGGCTAAAATGGCTTTGAACGCGTCGATTTTTTTTAAATCTGCCTCCTTTTTTTCCCGGGACCAGCGGCGGCGGTGGTCGTCTTTACGGAATTCATGATCCGCGGCATATTTCCCCGTCAAAAGCCCGCAGGCAAGAGGTTCTCTTGCAATGATTCCGATTTTTTTTTCGCCCGACAGAGGAAATACCTTCTCTGACATCCTCTGGTCCAGAAGATTAACGATCAATTGAAGCGTATCCACCCGCCCGTCTTCTATCGCGGCCAGGGCTTCTTCTTCCTTGTGAACCGAAATACCGATAAAGCGGATTTTCCCCTGACTTTTTAACTCTTCCAATACGCCGACAATCTCACCTTGCTTGATCAATTCAAGTGAGGGATTGTGTAGTTGATAAAGATCAATTGTTTCAATGCCGAGACGCTTCAAACTTTCATCACAGGCAAAACGGATGTAATCAGGATCAAAATTTTTGCGGCTTCCTCCGTGATAAAAATCCCAGCCGGCCTTGGACGCTAATACAATTTTACTTCGATTTTTGCCTTGCAGGAATTTGGCTAGAAGGGTTTCGCTGTGGCCGTGGCCATAAGTATCAGCCGTATCAAAAAAATTGACGCCGTGTTCCCAAGCGGTTTCAAGGGCTTCAAGGGATTCTTCGTCCCTGGTTGGCCCGTAACTTGTGCCGCCAATGGCCCAGCAGCCAAAACCGAGGGCTGAAACTTTAAGATCCGTGCGGCCGAGAGTGCGGTATTTCATAGAAAAAGGGGGGAAGGGGCAGGGGAAAAAGGGTAAGGGGTAAGAGAAAACCTACTACATGTCTCGCGTCTCTTTCCCCTTGCCCCTTTCCCTGGCTCCCTGTCTCTTGTCTCCTTTTAAGCAGAGACTAACTGCTTTGAGAAAGATTGTATTTTTGATTCCCCGCCGTAAACGTCATACCAGGGTTTTGCGGCCTTTTCGAGAACAGCATTCAAGGCCTGAATATTTTTTACGCCGCGGTCCTTCAGCCAGTCTTCCAAAGCCTTGACACCCTGCTTCGCGTAAACCGGAATGCCTTCTTTCCAGGTTGCGCGTCCGCAAAGAACGCCGTTATAGGCCACGCCCGCTTCCGCGGCAAGCTCCAGGCTTTCACGAAATTCATCGTCATCCACGCCCGCGCTCAAATAGATGAACGGTTTGGCCGTGACTTTGGCGGTTGCCACGAAAATATCCAAGGCTTCCTTCCGGCTGTAGGCTTTCTCGCCCCTGAAGGATTTCGTGCCTTCCGTAAATTTCATATTAATAGGCATTTCGACTTTCAGAATATCCACCTGATACTGCGGTTTGGAAAATTCCTGCATGCTTTTGGCCACAACTTCCGGCTTCTTTTTGGCATAGGGCAGGCTGTCCACGTCCCCTCCGGCAGGATCATAACCCACAAATTCGAGAAAAAACGGGATGTCCTGATCTGCGCATTCGGAGCCAATCCTTTCCACAAAAGCGTGCTTGATTTCATTGACTCTCTTGTCATCAAAAGGCGTGTAATAAATAAGAATTTTAATGGCATCCGCCCCTGCCCGTTTAATGCGCCAGACGCTTTGATCTTCAAGAAGATCCGGCAATCTTCCAGGCTGCGTATTGTCGTAACCGCTTGATTCATAGGCAAGCAGGACACCGGCTTTTTTGTCGCGGGCCTTCATGGCTGGCAGGCCGAATTCAGGATCAAGCAAAATGGCGCTCGCGTAAGGGGTGAGCGCTTTACTCACGGCGACTTTAAATTCTTCCATCATTGCTTGCGTGATTTCTTTGGGATCCACGCCCCGGTGCTTGGCGATAGATTTTTTGAGCGATCCGCGCTGGTCCATCGCGGCGGCGCGAATCACACCCCGAGAATCGGACAACGCTTTAAGGTGTTTAAGTTTTCCCTCGGAAATTTTCATTGTTTCCTCCTTAATGGTTTAAATAGAACAAGTTGGAACGCCCGTCATGGACTGGCAAATTTCCTGAATCTCATGAAGACGTTCTTGGTTCACTTTTTTGATCCCTGAATCCAAAGATTCATTTTCCACCGTCGCAATATGCACTTCCTGAGGCCGAATAAATCCAATCGACTCCACCCAATGGTCAATCGTTTCAGGTAACGTATTATCCGCTGTCCCGTGCACAAAAACGCTTCGGATGACCGCGTTACGCATCTTCCTAAGGGCATTAACCCTTTGCTCAAAATCTGCAATGTCATGAAGCTCAGCATGCCCCGCATCCAGTCTCATCCAGCAGAGATCAAACATTTCAAACGCTTCCCGGATCTCCTGACGAAACATTTGGGATCCATTGGAAAGGACTCCCAGTTTCGCCTGCGGAAAAAAATTATTTTTTAAAGAAATAAGCCCTTGGGCCAGATTTAAAAAAACCGGAGAGCACGTAGGCTCCCAAAAACTTTCAACAATCAAACCCTCCACCGGCATATTCACCCGGGCATAGGATTTAAATTCTTCCTGAATTTCATTGAGAAGCTGATCTAGAGGCTTAACTTCCACACTTGCATTTTCAACCCAGCTTTCGGGAGCAAGGGAGCAGAAAACACAAGGGGGGCTGACTTTCACCGCAGTTTCAAAGAAAGGGTCGACTTTAAGGTAAGAACCCAGCCGTTTGGAATACCAGGGACCGCTGACGAGAAACCTGGAGGCAGCATCTGAACCCATAAGCGGCTCAGTGAGCAAGGACTTCATCCAACGCCTTCTGAACCTTGTCTTGAGATTGATAGCCGACAAGGCGGTTGGCTTCCTCCCCGTTTTTAAAAAGGATGAGCGTGGGAATGCCCTGAATGCCGAATTTCTGGGGGGTTAGGGGGTTTTCATCCACATTCATCTTGCCCACAATGACCTTACCTTGATTGGCCTCCGCGATTTTTTCAATCACCGGGCCAAGCATCTTGCAGGGACCGCACCATTCAGCCCAAAAATCCACTAAAACCGGCTCTTTGGAACCAAGCACATCACTTTGAAAACCCGCGTCGGTAAAAACTTTTTCTTTACTCATAACATTCTCCCTAGCTTTACGTTAGATGAGTTTTGTTAGTTCAAACGGTTCGAAAATGAAACCTACGGATTACGGAGAACGGTACTATACAATACGAGTCCTTATTTGTCTATCCTGGACGTCAAGTTGAATCAAAAAGACCAGAAAAGGGGGATGATCAAGATGGAGAGGATCGCCGCCAGAAGGTTGAGCGGCAATCCGACTTTGAAATAATCACTGAATTTATAGCCGCCGGCACCCTGGACAATCAGGTGGGTTTGGTAGCCAATAGGCGTCATAAATCCGGCAGAGGCGGCAATCGTCACGGCAATGAGAAAAGGACGCGCATCAACCCCAAGCTGCGAAGCTGTGGAAAGCGCGATAGGAAAAATCAAAGCGGCCGCGGCATTATTGCTTAAAAGCTCTGTCACCATCATCGTCATAATATAAACTGCTGCCAGCGCCCCCACCGGGCCAAACGACGAAGCGGTTTTTAAAATCCCCTGCGCCACAAGTTCGGCCGCTCCGCTATTTTGAAGGGCCTTGCTGATGCCAAAAGAAGAAGCAATGGCAATCAGCACATCCCAGCGAATCGATGCTTTGGCTTCCCGCGCCGGAATACATTTGGTCAAGAATAAAAGCACCGCAGCCGCAAGTGAGGCCTGTAAGATCGAGATGGGTTCTCCGCCAAGATTCGGAAGAAGTCCGCTTTCTCCGAAAACCGCAAAAAGAATCATCAGAATAGAAATGACCAAGACAATCATTGCTTTGTGCTGTGCATCCGGAGGCCTGTCCTTAATATAGGAAGTCAGGTAAAAATCCTGCGAATCCTTCCAATTATTAATAAAATTTTCATCCGTAAAAAGAAGAAGCGTGTCCCCTGCCTGCAAGCGAATGCTTCCCACTTTGTCATTGACTCGTTCACCATTGCGGTGAACCGCAATGACTCCCGCCCCGTATTTGCCGCGGAAATTGCATTCCTTGACTGTCTTACCTAAAACCGGAGATCCTGAGGAAACCACAGCCTCGACAAGATGCGTGCGCATCCGGGAAAAGTCCTTTTCAAACATTTCGTGCGCGGCCGGTATAAGCCCGGGGATTTCCTGAAGATCCACCACCGCTGAAGGGATACCGGCAAAAAGAAGGCGGTCTTCGGCCAAAACCACTTCCTTGGGCGCTACCGGGCCCAGGGATTTTCCCTCTCGCTCAATATCAATCAGAAAGAGTCCCCGCAAATTGCGAAGCCCTGCCTGTTCGACATTTTTACCAATGAGCTCGCAGCCTTTTTTCACTTTCATTTCTACTACATATTCTTTGGCGCTTTCGACCACCGCGGACCGTAATCCTTTGCGGGTTGGAAGAAGCCGGTACCCCACAAACGCAAGGTAAAGAAGCCCGATGATCGCGCATGGAATTCCGATTTTTGCGAGCTCAAAAAGCGAAAGCCCCTTCATTCCGTTTTCAATCAAGAGCCCGTGAACCACCAAATTGGTGGAAGTTCCAATCAATGTGCACAAACCTCCCAGCACGGTGGCAAACGACAATGGGATCAGGAATTTGGACGGAGGCAGGTCAAGTTTTTCCGCCCACTTCCTGACAATCGGAGCAAAAATAACCACAATGGGCGTGTTATTGATAAAGGCAGACAAAAAGGCAATGGGTGCCATCATGCGCAGGAGTAAAACGGGCATTCCCCCCTTTTTGCTTGTCCCGAGAAAAAAAGAGACAAAACCGTTCAAGGCACCTGTGTTTTGAATCGCAGCACTGACGACGAAGAGAATCGCCACAGTCAGCATGGCGGTATTGGAGAAACCACTGAAGGCTTCCGTAGGCGTAATAACTCCTGAGAGCATAAGCACAGAAAGAGCGCCGAACAAGACGACATCCGTCCCGGCCCATTCAAGGGCCAGGGCGATAATCATTGCGAGGACAATTCCAAGGGTAAAATAACCGTCAAATCCCATAGTTAGTGTCGGACATGATAAGGTAAATGGCGAAGGATCGTCAATACTCGATAAATTTGTTCGCTTGCCACGACCGCTGCAAGCGCATGAGGCAGGGTCAGCGGCCCGAAGCTCCACCTTAGCTCCGGCTGCCATTCCTGAATCTCCTTTGAAGAAAAGCCGTCCGGCCCTCCGATCACGATTTGCAACTTCTTGCTTCCGAATCAAGGATCTTCTGGAATGATTTAGCTAATTCCTCTGACGAAAGCATTTGTGAGCCGCGCCCTCGATCACAAAGCCAAAGGACCACTCCCGTCTTCTTGCCTCGTCTAACCGCATTATGACTCGAAGCTTCAGCAGGGCAAAATTTTGAAATTCTTGTCAGGTATTCAGTGAAAAGGGCATAGCTTTCAGCCAGCTTAAAAACCTTCCGCATCGCACGTCCCAAATCCACCCACGCTAGACAAAAATTAATTTTCATTCTCTCATCTTTCAACCTGTTATGAGCATTTGTTGTCATAGTATATGGTTACAGCAATTTTTCAATGAAGGTTTTCATTCAAAGCTCAGAAAAAACCCTTGACAGGATTAAATCCATTGAATACTATTTAGCCTATAGAGTATATAGCCTATGATATCTAAGAAGACTAAATATGCCCTTAAGGCGTTACAGCTATTGGCTGAAGACTATGAAACCAAACATCCTATTCTTATTTCGGAATTGGCTAACAAAGGCCACATACCAAAGAAGTTTTTAGAGTTAATTTTGCTGGAACTTAAGAATTACGGTGTGCTCCAGAGTAAAAAGGGAAAAGGCGGCGGCTATTTTTTAGCCAAATCTCCGAATGGCATAACGCTCGGTGCGGTGATGAGAATTTTAGAAGGCCCGCTGTCTCCCCTGCCCTGCTTGAGCCAAACCGCCTATCAGAAATGCGACGAATGCGATGATGAAAAAACATGTACAATCCGAATGGTCATGAAAGACCTTCATGAATCAACGATCAGGATTTTGGACGGAACAAGTCTTCAAGACATGATTGACAAAGCCAAAGCGTTCCAGACGATGGGAATGTATTCAATATAAAAGTTAAGACGGAATAATTTTTTTTATCTTATTACACTACTAAATCAATAGACTTTGTAGGTTTATTTGCCCTACATATAATTCAACGCATGTTCGCAGTGAACTAACCAAGAAATCACAAAGGAGAATCCATCATGAGAAAACTACGGTGGGCGGGTGTGGTTTTTCTACTGTTACTTGCTTTCGTCCCCAATCTTTTGGCGGATGAAACCGAGTTACTTCATTTAATCAAAAACCTTCAAAATCAAATGACCGAGCTGCAAAACACGCTTAAACAGCAAAGCAACCAACTTGAGGAGCAACATCAAGAAATTCGTGAACTTAAAAATCGTTCGGCTCAAGTTCAAGTGGCTCCGTCTGCCGGACTTGAAGCTCCGGTTTCAACCGGGCTGACAGATGCCGAGTTTAAGGAACGCGTGAGCACCTCGCTTGGCGGAGCAGATAAGTGGCTCAAGGGTCTTAAACTTTCCGGAGACCTCAGGCTTCGCTATGAGGCCATTCAACTTTCAACTGGCGATCCTTCGGATCCGCCGGACCGTAACCGCTTTCGCTTAAGAGTGAGGTATGGCCTAGAAAAGACACTTAACCCGGATATGAAACTCGGTTTTGAACTGAGCTCTGGAGAACAGACCGACGGATTTCAAAACGGCCCGGGCTCTTCTAATCAAACCTTCACCAATCTTTTCAATTATAAGAATATCTGGATCAGCAAGGCCTATGCGACTTATACGCCTAGCTTTTTGAAAATTGGTCCTATCCAAAAAGTTGAAATTGGCGCAGGAAAGGTCAACAATCCCTTTGAAAAAGGCGCTTCTGATCTGGTCTGGGACCGGGATGTGAAGCCTGAAGGGATGTATGAGAAAGTAGATATCGGACTGCTCAAGACAAACAGCCTGGACTTCAACTTCTATGCAACGGCCGGCCAATTTGTCCTGCAGGAGAGCAATACAAAAGGCAAAGACGCGAATCTTTTTGGCTATCAGGCAGGAATTACGCCGTCCATTTACCTTCCTTTTTTACGCAAGCCTGTCGATATTCTTTCGGCCATTTCCTATTATGACTACGACAATTTCACAAGGAAAAGCAACTTCTTTATCGGCAGCGTGTCGCAAGCCAATGGCAATTTCAATGTGGATAGTGACCCAACCACACTCGATGCGAGAAATTTCAATATCGTCGAGTCTTATTCGGAAGTGGCGTTTTATCCCTACAACATTCCTGCACGGTTTTACTTTGACTTTGCCAGGAACACCCGTGAAGCCGTCCCTGCGGCTTCCATCACAACCCCAAAGGATGATGACAACGCCTATGCGGTTGGGTTAAAAATCAGCGAGGTCAAAAAGAAGCACGATCTGGAAGCAAGCTACACTTACAAATACCTTCCGGGAAATTCGCTTGTCGGTGTCTTTACTGAAAGTGATTTTGGCAATACCGGATTTGCGGGACACCGCGGAAGCGTTATCAGATTAGGCTACGGCCTGAGCGATAGCCTTATTCTTAACGCAGCCGCTATTTTAACGGACAACACCAATTCCGGTGCGCCTGGGATGATGGACATTCAACAACGACGCTTCCAGGTTGATTTGACCTGGAAGTTTTAAGTCGGAAACTACGCCTAACTAAAAGGCAAAATAAAAAAGGAGAAAAAAATGAAGCGCAGGAATTTTATTCGATTATTTGTAATCACTGCACTCGTGGCCGGAGTGGCTGCTTCGGTTGCATTTGCAGAGGATAAACCTATAACGCTTTTGAATGTTTCGTATGACCCGACCCGTGAACTTTATCAGGAGGTCAATCAGGCCTTTATCACACACTGGAAAGAAAAAACGGGACAGGATTTAATCATCAACCAGTCTCACGGCGGATCGGGAAAACAGGCACGGGCTATCTTAGACGGTTTGGATGCGGATGTCGCGACTCTGGCATTAGCTTATGATGTTGATCAGCTTTTTGACAGACAGCGGCTCATTTCCAAAGATTGGCAATCCAAACTCCCTGACAATAGCGCGCCCTACACGTCGACGATTGTTTTTCTCGTACGCAAGGGCAATCCAAAAGGCATCAAAGACTGGGATGATCTCGTGAAGCCCGGCATTGCCGTCATTACGCCTAATCCCAAAACATCCGGCGGCGCCAGGTGGAATTACCTTGCAGCCTGGGGATATGCGTTGAAAAAATCAAATGGAGATGAATCGAAAGCCAAAGAATTTGTGACGGGTTTGTTTAAGAATGTCTCTGTGCTGGATACGGGAGCAAGAGGTTCCACCACGACTTTTGTGGAACGGGGTCTGGGAGATGTTCTCCTGGCATGGGAAAATGAGGCATTTCTCGCCATTCATGAAATCGGAAAAGATCGTTTTGAAATTATCGTTCCTTCCGTGAGTATTCTTGCGGAGCCTCCGGTCACGGTGGTCGATAAAGTCGCTAAAAAGCATGGTGCCGCTGAAATTGCAAAGGCCTATCTTGAATTTCTTTATACGGATGAGGGCCAGGAAATTATTGCCAAACATTATTTTCGTCCTCGCTCCGAAGCGATTCTTAAAAAGTATGCCGATAAGTATCCTCCCATTCCTTTATTTACGATCGATGAATTATTTGATGGATGGCAGAAAGCGCAGGCGAAACATTTTTCCGATGGAGGTGTTTTTGATGAAATTTATCAGGCAAAGTAAGAAAGGGTTTAAATGCGCGTAAAACAATATAGTGTGCTGCCGGGATTCGGCCTCACCCTGGGTTTTACTCTCGTTTATTTAGTTTTGGTGGCGCTCATCCCCCTTTCTATGCTCTTCTTTAAAACCGCCACCATGAGCTGGGCCGATTTCTGGCAGACCATGACTTCGGCACGCACGCTCGCTGCCTTTCGGCTTAGTTTCGGCGCTTCGTTTGTGAGCGCTTTAATTAATGCGGTCTTTGGGCTGCTTGTGGCGTGGGTCCTGGTCCGCTATGATTTGCCTTTTAAGAAAATCATCGACGCTTTTGTGGATCTGCCCTTTGCATTGCCAACGGCGGTAGCCGGCATTTGTTTGACCGCGATTTATGCCCCGAACGGCTGGATCGGCAAGTATTTGGAGCCCCTCGGCATCAAAACTGCTTTTTCTCCGCTAGGGATCACGATTGCGCTAACTTTTATCGGATTGCCGTTTGTCGTCCGCACCGTCGAACCCGTGCTCCAGGATTTGGATGCCGAAATCGAAGAAGCGGCTTTGAGCCTGGGTGCGAACAGGTGGCAGACTTTCTCTCGCGTGATTTTTCCGACTTTGTTTCCAGCTCTTTTGACCGGGTCAGCCATGGCCTTTGCCAGGGCTTTGGGAGAATATGGTTCCGTTGTTTTTATTTCCGGCAACATGCCCTTTAAAACGGAAATTTTACCGCTCATCATTATGACCAAGCTTGAGCAATACGATTATGCCGGCGCAACCGCCATTGCCTCAGTCATGCTGGTGATTTCGTTTATTCTCCTCCTTTTAATCAATACGCTCCACGCCTGGAGCCGGAAGTTTCAGGAAGTTTAACGCGAGAAACCAAAATGCACGCCGTTCATTCTTTTCAAACTTCAGCGCAGGACACTATAAGAAAATCAAACCTGTCAGAACCCCTTTGGGTGCAGCGGGTTTTAATTTTTTTGGTTCTCGCTTTTCTTGGTATTTTCCTTTTTCTTCCCATTGCCGTGGTCTTTGCCAATGCGTTCGGGAAAGGTATCACCGCTTATTTTCAGGCCCTTACGGAGCCTGACGCGTTATCCGCGATTCGATTGACTTTGCTTGCTGCAGCCATCAGCGTTCCGCTTAATTTGGTTTTCGGCCTTGCGGCTTCCTGGGCCATTGCCAAATTCGATTTCTGGGGGAAGAAAATTCTTACAACTCTAATCGAGCTGCCTTTCACCGTGTCCCCTGTCATTTCAGGTCTTGTGTATGTTCTTATCTTCGGAGCCCAAGGCTTGCTCGGGCCCTGGCTTCTGGAACACGATATAAAAATTATTTTTGCCGTTCCGGGAATCGTGCTTGCCACAGTTTTTGTCACCTTTCCTTTTGTCGCGCGGGAATTGATCCCCTTGATGCAGGCTCAAGGAAACGAGGAGGAGAATGCGGCTATCATTCTTGGCGCCAATGGCTGGCAAACTTTTTTCCGTGTGACACTTCCGAATATCAAATGGGGTTTGCTTTATGGCATCATTTTGTGCAATGCCCGTGCCATGGGGGAATTCGGCGCGGTCTCCGTGGTTTCAGGGCATATCCGCGGTCTGACAAATACCATTCCGCTGCATGTGGAGATTTTGTATAACGAGTACAATTTTACAGCCGCATTTGCCGTTGCCTCGCTTTTGATGTTTCTGGCTTTTTTGACCCTGGGTGCTAAGCGTTTGATTGAATGGCAGTCGCATCGGGGGTTCATCTTGGCGGAACGAAATCTTAATGAAGGGGGAAATTCATGAGTATTGAGATTCAACATATCGTAAAAAAATTCGGCGATTTTACCGCGCTCAAAGATATTCATTTTAAAATTGAAACCGGGGAACTCTTGGCGCTTTTGGGCCCGTCCGGGTCGGGGAAAACCACCCTCTTGAGAATCATTGCTGGATTGGAAATCGCAGAGAGCGGCAAAGTTTTTTTTCATGGCGATGATGTCTCCCGGCAGAAAGCACGGGAACGTGGTGTGGGTTTTGTCTTTCAACATTATGCGCTTTTCCGGCACATGACCGTTTTTGAAAATATCGCCTTTGGTTTAAACGTCCGGCCCCGGAATCTCAGGCCTTCAGCAAAGAAGATTAAAGAAAAAGTTATGGAGCTCCTGAAACTTGTGCGGCTCGAGGGACTTATGTCGCGCTACCCCACTCAACTTTCCGGCGGCCAGCGGCAGCGGGTGGCCCTGGCCCGTTCCTTGGCTATCGAACCGAAAATGCTGCTTTTGGACGAGCCTTTTGGAGCGCTGGATGCGAAAGTGCGTAAAGAGCTGCGTCTATGGCTCCGTGACCTGCACGATAAACTTCATATGACCAGTGTTTTTGTCACTCATGATCAAGAGGAAGCGCTGGAAGTAGCCGACCGGATCGTCGTAATGAATGAAGGCCGGCTGGAACAAATAGGCACTCCGGACGAAGTCTATCATCAACCCGTCAATCCTTTTGTCTACAATTTCCTCGGCAATGTGAACCTCTTTCACGGCCGTGTCACCGAAGGAAAAGCACAGATTGGAAAAATGACATTTGATCTTTCGCATCCGTCCCAGCATGATGAAAAAAGTTCTACCGTTTTTGTGCGTCCGCACGAACTCGATATTCACCGCGTGCCAAAAGCCGGCAATTATTTTGAGGCCCATGTCCTGCATATCAATCCGGCCAGCCGCCTTGTCAAAGTTGAACTCATCAGCGAATGGGGCGACCCGGTCCATGTTGAAATCAGCCAGGAGAAATACCGACAGTTGAAATTAAGAAAAAATGATTCCGTTTACGTGAGCCCCCTTGAACAAGAAATCAGAACAGAAGCGGCATATGACCTTGACCGCACATCCCACGGAAAAAAGGAGCTTCTTAAAGGAGCGGCGATTTGGCTGACGGGGCTTCCTGGTGCGGGGAAATCGACTCTGGCTTATCTTTTAAAAAATCGCTTGAAAGAAAAAGGACTGAATACCGAACTTCTTGACGGCGATGTCATACGCACGAATGTGAGCGAAGGCTTGACTTTTTCCAAAGAGGACCGTGATGCCAACATCCGCCGCATCGGATTCATCTGCCACTTGCTGGCAAGAAACGGCGTCCTCGTGATTGTTGCCGCGGCATCTCCCTACCGCGAGGCCCGTGAGCACAACCGGCAGTTGATTCAAAACTACATTGAAGTTTATTTAAAATGTCCGGTTGAAATTTGCGAATTGCGCGACACAAAAGGACTCTACAAAAAAGCACGGGCTGGAGAAATCAAGGAATTTACAGGGGTGGATGCCCCCTATGAAGAACCGCTCCATCCGGAAATCATTTGCGAAACGGATAAAGAACCCGCCGACGCGTCGGTTGAGAAAATTCTCACCTACCTGCGCCAAATCAATCTTATCGCTCCCAACATGGGTTAAATTTATCCATGCAGCCGGGCCTTTCGAATTTTGATCAACTCAGGCTTTGTCATAGTTTAAACTCAGGGCATACCGGATGCTGTCATTGCTGAGTTTTTGCATTTCTTCTTTTGAAAGATGCTCTTCAAAATAATTCTGGACCGAGGCATAGGTTTTAATTCCATCTTCCATTTCGAATTTTAAATACTCCTTAAAAAAACTGCCGTATTGGGCGCTTCCGCCTTCAAGAAAATAGTGAACAATCGCCCAGGATAAGACATCAAGCTTCCGCTTTGCCTGCAAGGCTTTGTCCAACGCTCCGCCCTTTTGATATTTGACCCAGGAAGAAAATAAATCATTCATGTCCTGCCACTCGCCCTGATTGTAAAGCCAGTTCAAAAATTCAATCCATTGGGAAATCCGGGCCTTTGCGTTTTCCTTTTCCAGACGATAAGCGATGTATTGTTGGAGCCCGCTGCCCAGCCAAAGCGAAGGTTCAGGAACATACAATTGTTCGAGCAGATAAAAAGCCATGAGTTCCGCAACCAAAATCCATTCAGTATTGCCGTGACAATAAACCGCCATCGTTTTTTTCGCAGGATTATAGTAGGCCGGTGACAAAATTTCTGCCTGGCCAAGCTCAGACCGCGCAAAAGCTTCGTATTCACTGCTCCGTCCGAATAAAAAAATGTTCAGGCCCGGCGGCACGCGAGAAGGAAGGTCGAATATTTTTTCAAGCATCCCTTTTTCCTTTCCATAGAGATCGCTGATTCTTTGCAAAAAAACCAAATAAAATTCCTGAGGCACATTTGTTTTAATAATAAAATCAGCCGTTCCAAAAGTCTGAGCTTTGTCCCACGGGAGCGCTTTTTGCATCGCTTTGGCAAAGATTTTTTGATCTTCAATGTCTTTTATCCGGCGTCGAATTTCCTCCTTGCGATCCGCCATGGATTGTTTGCGGGAGAGCGCCCGCTTATAGACCCGGATTGACCGGCCGAAATCGCCCCGCTTTCTTAAAGACTCGGCATAGACATCATAAATAAGCCATTCGTCCGGATTAGAGCTAAGGAGTTCTTTGAACAAGATAATGCCTTCCTCGGGATTTGGCGAGAAAACAACAAGATTCGATGCCTGCCGCCATTTTTCATTAAAATCAGGTTCCTCGGAGATGCTTTTTTCAGCAAAAGACCTGTGAGACGAAACCAGGTATAAAACAATAATAAGAAAACATGCCGATTTTTTTATCATGTTAGTCCCTTTCTTTTTTCATCCAATGGTCAAGCAGTTGATAGAGTCTTTTCTCAAGCAAAGGGTAATGCCGTATTTCACTCCGGATAGCCTCTTCTGCCTGAATATACTTGCCGGGCTTGAGCTCGTCCTTGCAATGCGCAAGAAGAAGCGAAGCGCTTTCCGAGGTTGTTTCCATATGAAATTGAAGGGCAAGAACATGGTTATGATAAAGAAAGGCCTGGTTTTTGCAACCTTCACTCTCGGCGAGAGGGACAGCGCCTTCGGGCAAATTAAATGTATCACCGTGCCAATGAAAAACGGTCATTGTTTCGGGGAAAAATTCAAATAGAGATAATTTTCTCGCTTCAGGAGTCCAGCGCATGGGAAACCAGCCGATTTCCTTCTCCGGGTTCTGCGTGACTTTCGCACCCAAAACGTCAGCGATCAATTGCGCCCCAAGGCATACGCCCATCACCATCTTACCTTTTATGATCGCCTGCTCAATCGCTTTTTTTTCTTGTCGCAGCCAGGGATGCTTTTTTTCTTCATAAATATTCATCGGCCCGCCCATCACGACCAAAAAATCAAAGTCATCTGCGTTGGGCAAAACAGGGTTATTCCAGAAAGAGGTGGTTGTGATGCTAACGCCCTTGCCTTGAGCCCATTTTTCGATATTTCCAAGCCCCTCAAAGGGTACATGCTGAAAGCTATGCAGTCTCATTTTCCTGAACCAAGGGTGTCAGACACCATTTTTGACACCATTTTTAAAAACTTCCAGCGCCCATTCAAGATAAGCATCAGAATGCGCAGTGGAGATAAAATTGGCTTCGAATTGGGAAGGGGCAAGGTAAATCCTGTTTTTGAGACAGAAATGGAAAAACCTGGCAAAGCGTTTGGTATCGGATTTTTTGGCAGAGGCGTAGTCGGTCACAGGACCCGACGTAAAGAAGAGAGTAAACATTGAAGCGATTGAATTGAGTTGAACAGGCATTTCATTTTTGTAAATAAAATGGCGGAGTTTATTAAAGAAAATTTCAGAGCGGTTGTTAAGTCTATCTAACACCCTCACCCGGTCCCTCTCTCTTTTAGGGAGAGGGTAGGGTGAGGGTCGCAGCCTGTCCAGCATCCACAATGCCGCAGTCACGGCAAGCGGATTCCCGGATAATGTTCCGGCCTGATAAACGGGTCCAGCGGGAGCTAACTCGTCCATGATTTCACGGCGGCCGCCAAAGGCTGCGATGGGCAATCCCCCGCCCAGGATTTTTCCAAGGCAGGTGAGGTCGGGCTTTACTTTAAAATATTCCTGGGCCCCGCCTTTTGAAACCCGGAATCCGGTAATGACCTCATCAAAAATTAAAAGGGTCCCGTAACGCTTGGTCATCTGGCGGGCGAGTTCCAAGTAGCCCTTTTGAGGAAGAACTACTCCCATATTGGCAAGGACAGGCTCCAGGATAAACGCTGCGATTTGCTTGCCCTCTTTCTTAAAGACTCTCTCTAGCGCTCGGAAATCATTAAAGGGAATCGAAAGCGTAAGCCGCGCCAATTCCTCAGGGATTCCTGCCGAATCCGGAATCCCAAACGTGGCGCCGCCGGAACCCGCCTTCACAAGAAGACTATCCACATGACCGTGGTAACCGCCGTCGATTTTGAGGATTTTCTTCCGGCCCGTGAATCCGCGCGCCAGGCGCACCGCGCTCATCACGGCTTCCGTTCCGGAGGAAACAAGCCGGACCTTTTCCATCGAAGGGAAAAAGGAATTAATTTCCCGGGCTAATTCGACTTCTTTTCGGGTTGAAGCACCAAAACTTGTACCGTTGGCTATTTCCCGGCGAAGGACTTGAAGCAGTCCTTGGGGCGCGTGCCCAAAAATCAATGGCCCCCAGGAAGCGCAAAAATCAAGGTAACGCCTCCCCCTTTCATCCCAGATGAAAGGGCCTTTGCCGCGCCGGATAAAAAGAGGATTGCCTCCGACCGCGCGAAAAGCGCGCACCGGCGAATTGACGCCTGAGGGAATAAATTTTTTGGCGAGGGGGAAAAGATTTTTTGTACTAGTACCGTGTTTCATTTGACGTTATGGGTACACGGTACTGTACATGATTGAAATTGCCAGTCGGCAATTTCAATCCTAAAGCTGTACTAGCCTTCAACTTCTTCATACTGTGTTTTGAGTTGGTCAATCACGGAAGGGTCGGCAAGAGTCGTCATATCTCCCAGGGCTTTGCCGTCAGCAATATCACGAAGAAGGCGGCGCATAATTTTCCCGGAACGGGTCTTGGGAAGATCGGCAGAAAAAAGGATATCCTCAGGACGCGCCAAAGCTCCGATTTTTTTTACAACATGATCTTTTAACTGCTGGATCAAATCTTTGGAAGAAGCGGTGCCTTCTTTCAAGGTCACGAACGCTATGATTGCCTGCCCTTTAATTTCATGTTTTTTTCCCACCACGGCCGCTTCCGCAACCGCGGGATGATCGACTAGCGCGCTTTCAACTTCCGTGGTGCCAATTCGGTGACCTGAAACATTCAGGACATCATCCACGCGTCCAAGAAACCAGAAATAACCTTCTTCATCCCGTTTGGCCCCGTCTCCGGGGAAGTAAACGTCTTTTTCCCATTTGGACCAATAAATTTTTTGATAGCGCTCGTCATCATTAAAAAGGGTGCGCAGCATCGAAGGCCAGGGACGCGTAATGGCAATATACCCGCCTCCGGTTTCGACCCGGTTTCCCTGCTCATCAAGAACCTCGGCAAAAATTCCGGGGAAAGGTTTTGTGGCAGAGCCGGGTTTCGTGGTGGTCAATCCCGGTAAAGGAGTAATCATAATCATACCGGTTTCTGTCTGCCACCAGGTATCCACAATCGGGCATTTCCCCTTTCCGATATTCTCGTGATACCAAATCCACGCCTCAGGGTTGATGGGTTCTCCGACAGTCCCAAGCAGCCTGAGCGAAGATAAATCCGCGTGCTTCGGCCATTCGGTCCCCCATTTCATGAATGCCCGGATCGCGGTCGGTGCGGTATAGAAAATAGTAATGTTGTGTTTTTCTATGAGCTTCCAGAAACGGTCTTTATCCGGCCAATCCGGAGACCCTTCATACATAAAAACAGTGGCGCCGTTTGAAAGCGGTCCATAAATAATATAACTATGCCCGGTCACCCAGCCGATATCCGCGGTGCACCAGTAAACATCTTCGTCTTTTAGATCAAAAACCCATTTGGTCGTGGCATAAACTCCGGTCAAATACCCGCCTGTCGTGTGCACAATCCCTTTGGGTTTGCCCGTGGTTCCGGAAGTATACAAAGTAAAAAGCATATCCTCAGCGTCCGTTTCAGCCGGTTCGGCATAATTTTCAACATCCTGCATCAGGCGGTGCCACCAGTGGTCGCGGCCTTCCTGGATATGAACCGCCAAAGGAGACTCCGAATACCCGCCGCCTCTTTGGACCACAATCACATTTTTAATGGAAGGCGTATTCTGGAGCGCCTCATCCGCGGCCTTTTTAAGGTGAAGCTGATTGCCGCGGCGCCAGCCGTAATCGGCTGTAATCAGGAGTTTCGCCTCGGCATCATTGATCCGGTCACGCAGGGCTTCAGCGCTGAAGCCGCCAAACACAACGCTATGCACCGCGCCAAGGCGGGCCGAGGCCAGACACGCAATCACAAGCTCAGGGACCATTGGCAAATAAATGGCAACACGGTCCCCTTTTTTGATTCCCATTTTATTTAAGACATTGGCAAATTTATTGACTTCGCGGTAAAGGTCCCAGTACGTGAACGTACGGGTATCTCCCGGCTCGCCTTCCCAAATAATGGCAGCTTTGTTCCTCTTGGAGGGAACATTCCCCGTCGGGAAAACATGCCGGTCAAGGCAATTGACGCAAGCGTTGATTTTGCCGCCCACAAACCATTTGGCATGAGGGGGTTTCCATTCCAAAACCGTTTTCCAGGGCTTGGTCCAGTCCAGTTCTTTGGCCCAATTGGCCCAGTAAGCTTCGGGATCCAGGGCCGCTTTTTCATAAATAGAGGGGTCCTTGGCCCAGGCATTTTTTTGAAAATCAGGGGAAGCGGGAAAGGAGCGGTTCTCCTGCAGCAAAGCTTCTATGGAAGGGTCTTTTTCGCTATGGGCGCTCATCAAATTTCCAGTGCGTCAGCAAATGGTAATCGTTAATTCGTTCGGCATAATCTTTTAGCTGAAAGATAAAGGTTGCGATACCACCCTGGGATAAGGTTTCCGGAACGGCTGCGACACTTGTATTAAGCACAGGCAATTTCCGGTCATTTAAGACAATCAGGCTTATTCTTAGATGGCAAATGGGCTGCCCGATATTATTAATAACAATCCCACGCAGCTCCGCGCCCTCGCGTTCGCTGAAATTCCAGCTGCCGCCTTTGACAATGACTTGATGCGGCAGCTTCTGGAAATTTTCAATCTCAGGAAAAGTCTCAATACCCATAACGCGGTATTATGCACAAGGAAGGGGTTTTCTCAAGCACTTTGAGCGGGAGGCGCAGGGCGGAGAAACTGTTGTTCAAGCAAATCTTTTTCATATTCCTCGGTCAATAATTCCTTGCGGCCTTTCAGGACTTCGACGAAAGTTTTAACCACCTTGGGATCAAACTGAGTGCCGGTGTAATGAATGAGTTCGTTCACGGCATCCACAATCGAAATCGTTTTTTTATAGCGGCTGCCGGCAATGCGCATCGTGTCGTAGGAATCAATCACGGCAATAATCCGGGCCCCCATTGGAATTTCTTCGCCTTTTAAATGGGAGGGATACCCTTCCCCATTAAACCATTCGTGATGATGCAAAACCAAAACGGATTCTTCGCGCAACAGTTTAATGGGTTTTAAAATCCGGTAGCCGAGGTAAGGATGTTGTTTGATACTCTCGTATTCAACAAAGGTAAGCTTGCCGGGTTTAAGCAGGATTTCATCGGCAATACAGATTTTTCCGATATCATGCAAAAGCGCGGCATGTTCAATGACCTCCGCATCCTCCACCGACATGCCCATCGCTTCGGCCACCTGAAAGGCATACCTTGCGCAGCTCGCCGAATGGCCCGCCGTAAACCGGTCTTTACTTTCAAGCGCAAATATCAAAGCGCGCGTCGCCTCAATATAGGAACGCCGCGTCGCTTCCGCGATATCGGAAAGCCGGCGCTGGAATTCCGTGACTTTGTCCTCGCTGATTTTAAGGTCCGGCATCTCAGCGCCGCCCAGCGGGACAATATCCCGGTAAAGTGTCATCCGGTTACGGCCTTCGGCCTTGGAACGCAAGAGCGCCTGCCGGGCATACCCGATAAGGTCCGAGCGGTGTTTCATCGGGTCTTCGGGATAAGCCGCAACCCCGATACTAATCGTAAGGTTCACAGCTTCAAGATCGGCAAGAAATGTGTGCTGGGAAAAAACGAGCCTTAGCCGCCGGGCGACTTCAATCGCTCCCTGATAATCAATGTGGGGAAGCAAAACCGCAAATTCGCCGCCGCCATACCTGGCGATCAAATCACTCATCCTGGAATTTTCAAAAAGGATGTGGGCGCATTCCTTTAAAACGGAATCGCCTACGCGGTATCCGCGCTGTTCATTGATTTCCTTGAAATGATCGAGATCAAGCAAAACACAGGAGAGCGGATAGCTGTAGCGGGAGGCGCGGGAAAATTCGCGGACCATGCGGTCCTGAAAATAGCTGTGATTATAAAGTCCGGTGAGTTCGTCTTTAATGGAAAAATCCGGAGATGAGTGCTCTTGCTCCTCCTGGGAGGCGGATTGTTCTGTCATGTTGGCGTGCACCCTGTGTTTAGAAATAGCACTTTTCGGCCCCGTTTGTCCATAAAATTTTTCATACCCGTCCTTTAATTTTTGGGCCAAATCCCGGTAGTGGCTTTCGCTTTTGATAATAAGACCGGCCACCCCCTGCTGAATAGCCTCCCAAGCTAAGCGGTCGTCCCGGATAGGGGTCATTAAGACAAAAGGAAGGTTTGTGTCCTTCTGACATATTTTCCTGTGAAATGCCAGCCCTTTAGCCGGATGGGATGAGGAATCCACAAGCAAAAGATCAAAGGCCCGCTGCGTTAATTTTTCAAGGGCTTTTCGCTCCGAAGTAGCAGCTTCGACCCGGGCGGGAAATGCGCTCTTCTCCTTGAGATTTTTCCTTACAAGGGACAAAGTCTCAACGTCAGCACCCACCACCAGCACTGAATAATTCGTTTCATCCGTCAGCATAGAGTATTCCTATCTTATTTAAAGTCCTACAAAAACTATAGCTGTCTTGAGGGGCTTTTTCAAATGAGGGAAATTCACTTACAATTCCGACATTTTCTAGAGGAGCACACGCAGAATTTTCCAAGCCCTTGTGCCGCTTCAGCGCTCCGGCTTTGGCAAACACTAAGCTTGGATCGGCCGAGGGCTCCTCCGTCGTCGAACCAAGAGGGGGGACACGTGGAGGTGTTTGAAATGGGAGGATCCACACCGGGCGGAGGGGCCCATACAGAACAGCCTCCACGTCAGGAACCCTCTTGGTTCGCGCCGGTCTCCTCATCCGCTCCAAGCAAGTTTTGCATCAAAGCCTTCGCGATTCGCGGCGACAAGGCCTTAGGAAATTCTGCAATACCTTCTCTAGGGAAATTGAGGGCGCAACTCTTAAGCGGCTGCTTCGATGGTGCGGCGAACGAGATCGGAGAAAGCAAGCTCAGCCTGAATTGCATTAATTCTGAGTTCTGGGCGCCCGCTATTCTGAGAAATGGAAATGAGATCGTATCCTTCCAAATCAAGCCGCCTCAAGAGTTCGGCTTTCAATGCATTCGGATCTTTTTTAAGCCTGGTGACTTGAGATAGATCCGCAAGATGAATCTCTGTCCGGCTTGCCAGCTTCCCAAGCCAGCGCAGTTTCTGCGGCGCATCGGGATCTTTGCTGAGCTTGTTAATGAGTTTTGCCATATCATTGATAAACACAGGTGTGAACATCGAATGGATTTTGGCATTTCCGGCAGGTTCAGCGAACATTGCGACCGGCACAGAGGCTTGTTCGCTTTTAAGGACTGTGGGCCGGGTCACGTTGAGGTCTGACCTTAGGGTAACTTCATCACTCAATTTTTTCTGATAAGCATCCGGTATTCTTCCGTCAATTAACATCTCCCCCACGGAGCGGTCGATGCCGTCAAAATAGCCTTCCAGGAAATATCCAATCGCCTCTTGATCCCCTTCACGTTCTTTAGGAATCACAGCGGCAATAGCGAATGAGGGTTCCTTCAGTTCAGTCATCTGAGCATCCAGGTTGTTCATCACGGTCAGCTGGGCAGTAAATTTAACAGAATCAACTTGTTCTCTCAATTGTGATCTCAATTCCTGTTTGTTGGTGCGGTATTTGTCCACAATTTGCCGGATACTGTCCGAATCGATCTTGGCAAGAATCGTCCGCCCGGCCTCCGGCGCGAGCGCCAGCGCTGCGAGAGTGATCGCCCGTAACCCCGTGGGAATGTGAGAGTTGTATGTTCTTTCTGAATATTTATATTTATTAATATTTATATTGACAGGTTCTACTTTCTGCGATATAGTTCCATTTCCAAAACGATTCCTGTCACGAGAAGGAAAGCTGCTAATGAAAGAGGATAAATTTACTGCGCGTGAAGTCGCAACATTAGTTGAAGAACTCAAAGGCGAATTTCGGACGGTATCGGAAGTTGTTCTGCCGCTGCGAGAAGATATGGATGAGGTCAAAGAAAGGCTCGTTTCGCTGGAGACTGAAGTCCGGTCACTTAAAGATGTCATCCGTATTGAATTCCCCGCCATGAAGGGCCGCATCTCGGAGCGGGCTAAGGCAAGAGAAGCAACCGGCGAGAGGTCCAGCCCTTCGGCACTTTTTCCCAATAGCTTCTGGAGACGCTCAGTCAATTTGAAAACATCTTGCTCGATTTTCCCGTCAGCGATCTCTTCGGCAAGCAATGCGATAAGCTCTTCGCTTGGCTTTATTTTTTTATTTTTTTGAGTCGGTTTTAATAATTTCCGGTCAATCTCTTCCAGGATTTCTGGATTCTGCAGGATGTAATAATTTTGAATGGCAATTTTGAAAGCCTCCTCCTGGCTTTCACCCAGGTAATAGCCTTCCTCATTGAAGCGGATTTGAACAGCAATCTTGGGCAGCTCCCAGCCTATCCCCTGTGTCTTGAAAAGCTGTCGGGTTATTTGATCAATAATTTTTGCGCGGGCTGCCCTTTTCTTTGGAACGTGGTGGCCCTGCATGAATTGGCTGTAAAGGGCATCTATCTCTTTGAGTGTGAGATTAATGTAGGATATGAGGCCTGCTGCGGTATAGTACTTCTGACTATTATCGCGTAAAAACTCCAGCACCTTACCCTTTCTAAAATCATTGACTGTCCAGTCGCCCAAGATCCTATCTAAAGTATTCCGAAAAATTCTTTCGGCCCTTTCTTGATTCTCCCGCACCTCGGCCCTATTGAAAGATAGTTTAGAATCCTGAGTTATGAGTTGCGAGTTATCTAACTCTTCACTCTTCACCCTTAACTCTTCACTGTCTTTTACCCGCACCTCGGAGCGGGCGGAGAGTATCTGCGTACGTAATTGATCGATAAATTTAATGGATGCGGCATTAAGCTCTACAGAAATACGTTTTCCGTATTCTGGATTAATGGGAAGGAAAGTCACTATTGGGCTGAGTTCTGGTCTTCCAGCACTCTCCATACTTATAGCAATTTCATGAGGAATAACAGCCTTTAACAAAGCGTCGCGAATTTCGTCTAATTGAACAGCGAAGGGTTCTTCTGAGACATTCGTTTGCAGATGAATAGTGACATCCCCTTGCAAATCCGTGGTAACTTTTTTGAATGTTTCAGAATCAAAAATATAGGGACGTCTGGGAGAGTCATAAAACTCCGGAGTTCGAGCGAGAACTTTTTCTCTGACTAATCGCTCTGCATACTCATAATCGAGGTGTTTACGGAGACTCCCTTGAGTCGTGTATGCCAATTTACGCAAAATGTCTTCTTTCCCGAGAACGAGAAAGTTGGACAATCCTTTTATAGTCCATTTTTCCATGCCCTGCAGGATGTTGGCTAATTCATAAAAAATTGGTTGCCGCATAATTTTGTCTATTTCTTTCCTAAGGTGTGAAGGTATCAAGATTTTCGAATTTTGCTCGTCAGATGCTATCTGGGACAATGCCTGAAACGCTTTTTCTCTTTCAGATTCTTGCCGAAGATTAAAACTTAAAATCGTTCTCAAATTTTTAATGATAGGCTCATAAACCTTGGCGTCCTGACTTTCAACCGCATCGTCAGACTTTGCAGCAATTGCATTCTTTTGTGCCGCTTTGCGCGCCAACTGATCTACCTCTGCACGTAAGATTGGCAAATTTCGATCAAAGCTGGTAAGACCTAAAGCGTAGTATGAATCTGCCAATATATTCACGATCTGATTTACAATGTGGGGCTCTTTTATTGCCCAAATTTTCAAAGCATATGCAAGCCGGTCATTTCGAAAGGGCGAACCGATATTTACACTAATTTCATATGGAGATTTAATGATACCGATGATTTCTTTAAGTTTAGGGGTGTTAATATCAATATCTTTTAATTCTAATTTGTTGAGAAACCATTTAATCGACTCATGACTCCGCACCTCGGAGCGAATGGAGTGAGATTGCCAATTCGTGATGATTTGTTCAATAGGAACTGAAAGATACTCCGCCGATGAGCGAAACATTTCCTGAGGAGGCGCGAAACCCGTTTGTACCCTGTCTAGAATATCGGGGTCAATACCCTCTTTCCCCTGCGACTTTATAAATCGCTCAAACTCTAACAAAAAGTAAAACCCGATACTATTAGCTGAAAGATCCCCTGTTCCTTGCAAAAATAAGGGAAACCGATTTGCCGCCAGATGCTGCAATTCTGTTTCAAGCAGCTTAGTCGATTGATCCCCCGCAGCAAGGAGTCTCAAAGCCCTTTTTCTTAAAGCGCGCAGTGCGGAAACATATTGCTCCGTTTTTTTACTCAGCAATTCCTCAATTCTTTCGGAAGAATAGAGGCCTTTCCGCTTTGCCCAATTCAACATCTCGACATGCCGCATGGCTTCATAATATTCAAAACTGATACTCAGGGCGGCAAGCCTCACAATTTGCTGTTCATATTGAGCAAGGAATTGGCTTAATGCCTCACCCGGCCAAGAAAATGCATCCCCAAGTAACCGTTGGCGTTCGTTCACGAAGATCGTCATCGCACTGCGGGAGAGCTCTTCCTGTTCAGGACGGCTCCATTGTAATGTTTCCAATCCCCAAGCTTCACGAACGAGAATCGAAGCAAAATTTTCAAGAAAGTATTCTGAAGATCCGAGTATTCGGATGATGGCCAAAATAGGGTAGAGGTCTCGCGTGTTTATCTTGACTATATTTTTTTTATTTTTCCATAGTTCCTCAAACGAAAGCTGCGCTGCGGTTTCTGCTGCTACGGTCTTCCGAAATAAAATTCCTTGATTCGCTTCGGCGGATGACATTTCTTCCGCGTGATTCACTGCGTTTTGGTAATTCCTCAAAACATTGGGATGGGGGTAACCCTGTTCGATGAGCCAGTCGATTGTGTCCTGAACCGTTTTTTTCATACTCGGAAGGGTCGAATTAATGACATACTTTTTTTCCAGCAAAGGAGGCAAAGGACTTTTGCTCGTCCCTACCTCGGCTTTCGGCATCGCTTGGGCCAATCCTGAGCCAGCCGAAGCACCGGAGCTGAACGAAACGACCTTTTGACCGAATTCGAATTTTTCCTGAATCTTGACGATCAAAGCCTTTGCTAGGTCCGGGTTGCTCAAAATCTTTTTTACAAAACTCTCGAGTTCGCCCGCAGAAATTTGAGGCCGGCTTTGAATATGCTCATGAATTCTTCTTGAATGATTGCCCATCTTAGCCGTCTGTTTCGGAGGAACTTTCCCTTCCCCGTAGTGATCCTTAAAAGTCGTTTCGAGAAGCTCTTTGAAATTTGCTCGTGTCCCTTCACGGATAAATTTCTTTTCAGAAGATCTTACCTCGGAGCGGGATTCGGATTTTTGAGGGCTGTCTTTTTGCCATTCCGTGTACCGGGCTTTTATCTGTTCTTTGATTTGATCATAAGGGCTCTCGGCTGCGGCTTCTAATTCCTTAAGGGCATTTGCACCAAAAGAAAGCCCTGGATATTCTTTCTTTTTGTTTGCATCAGCGGATAAAAAGGATTGAAATAGTTTTACGTTCTCTTCAAACTCTTCTAACCGCATAGGGCGAAGTTGATCTTCCTCCCTCTCCTTATAAAAAATATAACCTTGCACATTACCCATTCCGATAATCATTCGAGAAAGTTTCATTTCGTTCACAAACCTAATTTGATATTCCAGTAACTTTGACTTAGAAGAAAAAATAAAAGTAAATTTGTGTTCGTTGGGATTGAATTCGGCTTTTGATTGCGCGGATTCTGAAACTGCCTTAGATTTCGTTTCTTGAGACAACGCTTGGCTTTGAGCTTTTTTCGCCCCCCTTTTTTGCATTTGATTCTCCAGGATGCCCAACGTCATCGCAAGCGCAAAGAAAACGAATGGGATTGATATCGCCGCCTTCTCCCACGACGTTAATTTCTTGTTTTTTCCCTCATCTTCACTCCGCACCTCGGCACGGTTCTTTTTCAGTAATTCTGCCGATGTTCTCCGTATGAAGTCTGCTTCTGCATTTTTGCTCAGGTCTTCAATTGCCCGACGAATAGCAACGTCTGAAACATTTAATTTCATTAATGCCTCAACTGCTCGAAAACGGACCAATTCCTCGGGATCAAGAAGTAGTTTAACAAGTTGAGCGCCTGCTTGTTCCGCAGCCGCTTGCCCCATCTCACCCAGAGAGCGTGCCGAAATACCTCTTACGAGCATGTCAGAATCAGATAAGGCATTCCGAAGGACTGGGATCGCTTGTGAAGCAGCTTCTAATCCAATGTCACCGAGGGTTCTCGCCGCAATACCGCGATTTTTGGCGTTTGTTTCACTTTGTAAAGTAATCGCAAGGACGTCGTAAGCAGCGGGTCCTATCCGACGAAACGTGTCAACGATAAGTTCGGGTAGTCCTCCATAATGAGCTACACCTGTAAGCTTTACGGTAAGGGCATCTTTCAAAGTGGTCATCAGTTCTGGTAAAGCAACAGCTGCTTGTTGAGGGGGCACCTTTAATAAAGCAAGAGCAGCAGATTTACGCACAACAGCATAAGGGTCTTTCAACGCTTCTCGAAGTTTTAAGACCCAATCTTCGACATTTGGAGGGCCGATCTCTTTAATGACATTAATGGCTTCAGCACGAATTTCATCTTCTGGATCTCTTAGCAATGGCATAAGATCAGGCAAAACAGAGGGCGGTGCCTGTGAAGCAATCGCAATTTGATAGAAAGAATAAAGCGCACCTGACCGCACTCTGCTATTCCCGTCTTTAAGCGCCTGTGACAAAGCCTGAACTATTTGTTGAACCTTCTCAACAGATAACGGGAGTCCGCTATAATGTTGGAAACCAAAATAAGTTATTCCGGCAATGGGCTTCGCTCGAGCACTCTCTATAATCCATCCACCCAATCCACTTGCACCTTTTGATCTGACTTCCGGATCTTTCGACATAAGTTGCTCTAAAAAACTGGCTATTACTTTCTTCACATCCGTAATAGGCAATGCCCGCACCTCGGAGCGTTCTACTACGCTCTGTCCCTGGGGGGCAGAGCTTCGCAGAACTTCGGGCAGTCGATTACCATCCTCCGAAGCTTTAGCGAAGGAGGACCGCACCTCAGAGCGGGATTGCGGCATTTTTAACTGCAAAAGGTGCAAAATATCGTTTCTTCCGTCTTCGCTTATTTCGTTTGAGGCTTCCTTCCAGCCCTCTCCTACCAGCCAATAGACGCTCATTCTTCTTAAGGTCGTTAAATGGTTTCGCTCAAAATTCTGAATTCCGAATCTTTGGATAAGTTCGAAAGCCGCTTTCCGATCTTTTATTTCTGTGCTGAACAACATAGAGCCGAGAAAGTAGATTGCCTCCGGAACAAGAGAAAAATGAAACAGAGAGTCAATTCTTCCTTCGATAAGGAGTTTCTCATAATCATCAATAATTCTCAGAGGCAAGATTTTTTTCAATTCCCTAACCATCAGTAATCCATAGTTAGCATCCAAATCAAAAGCTGTGCCCATCAACCCCTCGTATATTTTTTGCGCAGCCCCTAGCTGCCGGTTCATCCCCTGCGGATTTGCCTGACGCGCGAAATAAAGCGCCGAGGTAATATGATTATCTGCTTTCCGAAGCTGGTGATAATAATCGAGCGTGAATTTTTCAATGAATCTTTCGGACGTGAGCCGCCAATATTTTTTTCTAAATTCTGGAGAGATTCGATTTTGAGGCGACGGATTTTGAGCATAAAATTCGGAGGCGTCTGGAAATTTTCCCTCCGCGTAGAGTTCTCCGGGTTCGAATGGAACAGGAATCCCAGAATCTTCTTCCATCTCTGCCAAGGCTTTTAGCACTTCCGGTACAAAATGCTGATCAATGGCATCAATCTGACCCATCTCATCAGGCAAAGGAATGTTAATGCTGTGGTTGTCAAAAACTTCCGTAATTAATTTCGCTTTTCCTTCACGTTCTCCGGCAGCATAGTTGATCAAGTCAATAGCGATAATACCCTTTGCATGCAGCTCATGAGCTATCTGTACGGAGAAAGATCTGCTTTCCTGCGTCATCCGCATCTCGGAGCGGGAAATACTATTCAGAATGCCGGGAATGGATGCTTCGAAAACTTGGGTGGGATCGCTAATCCTAGTAAGTTCCTTTAGATAATCCCGAATCGTTTTGACGGTTCTATCTCGATCATCAATAAAGATCTTAGTCTCCGCTGTTGGCTTTCTCGTGCCATACCATACTTTCATTTTGATATCAAAATGACCAATCTCATACGAGAAAGAAATTCCGATAAAATCGAGGGAACTCAACCCGTTTAAATAAACCAGGGTCGTCCCTTTGCCTTCCTCTTTTTTCTTCTGAACCGCATATGGAAAGGAGGAAGACCATAAAAGCTCATCTACGATATCTTCTAAATCAGCATGAGGATTGTAATTTCGCTTAAATTCCGCCAATTCCGGAAGATTCAATGGAAATCCTGTCAAGAGTCGAAATGCTTGTTCCAGATATTGAAGGGGTTGATACCGCTCACTTCTTTTAGCAATATTTTTTATCAATTCGATAAACAACTCATTGGCCTCTCGAAAATCGCCTCCTTCAATAGCCTCGATAACTCTTTCCGAATCTGCATTGAAAGAATTAGACATCACTAGCTCCTGAACCGACCGAATTAAAGCAATGGCCTTGGATTGGTCAACATTCCGCACCTCGGCCCGCGCTCGTTGGCGCGTACCCGGCTTGGTGCCCATCCGCCTGGCGAGCGCGCTCGCCTCGGAGCGGGAGAAATCTTGACTTCGTAAAGAAGGGCGGATATTATTTGACAGATGAAGCTTACTATTGTGATTTATCCAGATGAAACCGGCGGATACGTTGCCGAATGCCCAGCCCTTCCAGGCTGTGTAAGCCAAGGAGAAACCCTTACGGAAACGCGGCGCAATATTAAAATGGCTATTCGTGACTGTCTTGAGGTTCTGAATGACCGTGCCCAACACGAAAAAAGGCGGCACAAAGAAAGCCGGTTGTTCCACGTCGCGGCTTAATCCCTTTTGTCCTTCTGAATGAGTAAACTCCCAACGGATCTTTCTGGTCCAGAAGTCGTAAAAGCCTTTCAAAAAGCTGGCTGGGGTATTCGCAAGCGGGGCCCCCACATTATCCTTGAGAAAGAAGGCGTACGCCCCATCCTTTCTGTTCCCAATCACCGAATTCTCAAACTCGGAACCCTTCGGGCTCTGATTCGCACTTCCGGATTGACTCTCGAAAAATTTCTGGACCTGCTCTAATTTGTTGGAATCATTCGCTCGCACCCCGGCACGGGAGTCAGGCTGCAAGCTTCCGGCTTCAGGCTGCAGAATTGCTTTCGCAACCCAGGCATCGGGAGTCCCGATGGCTGTACCCGCGGCAGCCGAGATTGTTGTCGCAGGTTTTCCGCCTAAGGCGGATCCGCCTCCGGCGGATAAAAGCTTGAGGACGTTCGGTTCGTTAAGCTGGCCCTTTGTTTCTAACTGCTTAAGGGAGTCCATAAATCGATCAATATTGGCAAGCCATTTGCTGCGCCATTGGTCTTCGAGATTTTTTCCGCTGACTTCGTCAAGGAATTGGGTGTAGGCGTGGGCGCGGGTTATCTGATTTTGAGCCGTGAGGTCGCGGATGATTTGATCGCGCCAGGCTTTTAATAAGGGGCGGGAGACAGGAGACACGGGGAAAGAAAGTTCCTGCCCCCTACCCCTTGTCTCTTGCCCCCTCAACAGCTGATCTCTCGCTCCCCGCACAAAAGCCTTATAAAGATTGACGCGGCCGTTTTCCGCTTCAAAGTAATCCTTCCAGGAAACATCTCCACGCATATGCGCGCGGTAGTTGCTCTCGTCAGGCACGAAATCCATATGAGGCGTCACCACCATATAGGAAATACCCTTTTCCTTAAACCGTTGGGCAAGACCCTCTGTGTGGAAACCGCCTGCTACAAGAAGGGTATTTCGCACATCGTACTTAGTACTTAGTTGTACTAAATTATTGAAAAAAGCGCTGTCTCGCAATTCCGCATTTCTGTAAAAACCCAAATAACTCGCCCACAGGTTTTTCTCTAAGTACGATGTGCTACCAACGAACGACTGCAGTTCGCTCCACTCCTCCCGGCTCAACTCAAGCTTTGCTAGTTTCTCCAATAAATAAAGATTGTGGCTCTGCCGGTCAAGCGCCCGCTCTTCGTCTTTCTTCATCATCGAATCCTTCACTTCTTGGGCATACTGCTCCAAATCTTCAAAAAGTTTTGTCCCTTGAATATCCTGCATTCGCTTTTGATTCCTGATGAGGCGGGAAAGATCGGGGTTAGCGTTTAGCATAGAGCGTATAGCGTTTAGAGTTTCCCTATCCGCTGTCCGCTCCACGCTGTCCGCTATTTTTTCTAGAAATTCTTTCAAACACAAGGCAAAAGCTTGAGGTGAAATGCGGGAAGTTTGGAATTCCTGGTATTTTTGATTGAAATTGATTAGGTCCGCAGCAGAAAAGGGGACAGGCACGCTCTTTTGTTTTTGTGCCTGTCCCCTTTTCTGAAGCAATTCCTTTACCTGCTCGGCAATTCTTGTCACCTCTACTTCGATTGCGCGTTGACTGCTTGATTCCTTCTTACTTTCTTCAAGTAGTAAATCCAGCTCACTTCCCGCTTCCGGCTTTTTGATCTGGGCAAGCTTTTGAAGCACCGTGATTAAATCCGTGGCGTTCTTTCTAAAATCCTGAAGCAGCCTGTCCAATTCAAGGAGTTCTTTCGAATACACTTTTTCTTTCTCAATCTGAAGCCTGCGGCTTGCAGCCTGCAGCTTTTCTAAAATTCGCCCCTGTTTTTGTGAAGCTTCAAGATATAGGCCCAAACCTTCTTCGTATAATTTCCAATCCTCGATGCCGTGGAAAATTGTTTCTTCCCTCACCCTGCCCTCTCCCTGAGGGAGAGGGTTGGGGTGAGGGGTAGAGAAAATGGCTGCTGCGACTCCGCCCGCTAGTTCGCCTCGTTCGCGATATCCTTGAAAAACCTTCTTAAGAGTTTCTTTGTCCGGGAAACTTTTAAAGATTTGAGAATCCAGCTTCGCTGCTGCGCCTTCTAATGCAACAAGCCCCACTCCATATTCCTTTTGGAAATGATCAATCAGTCTTTGGATATTTTTCTGGGCGTCAGGAATAGCGTGAGCATCCTGGATGAGAATGACGACCTTACTACCTTTGCCCTTGGAAAGTTCCTGAATCTTTCCGATTTCGGAAGGCACGCGTACTTGCGAGATATTTTGCAGAGAAAAAGGGACAGGCAGTGAATGATTGCCTGTCCCCTTTTCTATATCCAGGCTGGTATTGCCGGCTGCCTGCCTGCCGCCAGGCATGGCAAAAGCAATGGGACCAAAGTGATTGGTGGCAATAAATGAAATAATGACCGCCAAGCTTAAGATTCTTTTTGTCATGGGAAATTGTCTTTTCATCGTAGAAACAGGAGTGCTATAAAGTTTATAATTTTAAACTGATTTGAAAACTTGAATTAAAGTTTAGCTGATTAATTTTAGAATGCAAGTCTCAAAACGAAAAATTTCTCTGCGCGTAATCCGAATACGGCAATTTTTATCATTTTTTGCATATTTTGAAGCAAATACGATCAAAATATAACATGTTTATAGATAGCGTATTATCTGGGTTCAATAATGAAGCCCGAGTTCAATGAGGAAATGAGTCGCGGGGATCCCGCAGAGCACTATACCGGATGGAGAATACCGGGTTCATAGCGGGTGAGTTCGGCCGTAATAGAGCCCAAAATAGGGATTTTGACTTTCATTTTAAGCGGGATCCGCCTTTCATCAAGGCTGACCCAGCCGCGGATCTTTCCCTTTTTGACAAAAATCCCGCGAAACGGCATCAAAGGCTCTGTTTCGAGCGCCTCAAACTCGCCGACGCCTTTAATTTTTATCCGTTTAACTCCGTGAAGTTTAATTTCAACCGACCAGTTTTTTTTGCCGGCATTGACAGGGATGGAAACACTTGATTCCGGCTGCACAGCAAGGGTGCGGAAAAAATATCCGCAGGAAAGCTGATCCTGGATATTCTCCGGGATCGCCATTTCAAATGGGGCCGGTTTGCGCGGATTCACATAATGGGCTTTGTGATTTTCTGGATCATACGTAATTGTCTCTTTGACATGAAAGGGCCCTTCGTTTAAGTCTTTTTCGTAACGCAGGGAATAAAGCCCTTCAACATCAATATAGGAGTGGTGTTCATCCTGCACTTTGTAAATAAAGTTAAGCACGGGAAAGGAACGCGCGCGGACAATAATATGGTAGGCCTTTCGTCCCGCGATTTTGGTGATTTCTTTGACTTCTGACTCCGCTTCCCCTACCGGAATTTTGAGGTAGCTGATTTTATAGATAAGCTTTTCGCCCACGAACAATTTTTTCTGGGGAATCTCCACCCGGGGAAATTTGGGCTCCGAAGCAATCAATGGAACCGGAGAGAAGAGAAGCAGCAAAAAAACAGGGATAAGACGACAAAGCAAAGACGACTTTTTTTGTCTTTCATTCATTTTCTATCGTCCCTGAAAAACAGCGGGAAAGAATTCTTTTGCTTCAAGCATTTCCCACACTTCATCCGGCGTGAGATTTTGCAGACACTCCCGGCCCACGCACGCGCTGTTATAACGGAACCGGTGGTAACAGGGGCGGCACGCCAGATCCTCTTTAAAAACGGTAATGGCTTCAGGCGATTCGGGATAAGGGCCGTAAACTTGAGGATCCACAGGACCGTAGAAAGCAATCAGAGGAGCCTGCAGCGCGTGCGCGATATGAACCAGCCCGCTGTCATTGCCGACAAATAAAGCGGATTTTTGAATCAGGGCGGCTGTCTCACCAAGGGATAATTGACCGCTGAGGTTCGAGGCGGAAATCGAAACGCGCTTGGCCAATTCATCCGCCAAAGGAGTTTCGTTTTTACTTCCTAGGATCACCAAATGCCTGAGATTAAATTTTTTAGCCAGCTTGCCGGCAAGTTCAGCAAAAAAAGGCACGGGCCAGCGCCTGAAATGAGCATCTTTGCCCCAGGATTCCCCGCCGCTTGGATTGACGACCAAAAAGGGGCCGAAAGAATCTCCCATTTTTTCCGAAATGATTTTTTGTGCTTTTTCACGGTCAGAATCGCTTAAATAAAATTCAAGAAATCGGTCCTCGACCCGAATTCCAGCCGCTTCGGCCAAATCACAGTAAGCATCCACCACATGACGGCCTTCAAAGCCTTGAGGAATCGGCAGACGGATATTATGAAAAAATCCGCGGCGTTTATAACCAAATCCCGCGCGTCGGGGAATCTTTAAGAAAAATTTGCCGTAAAAAGCATATTCGGCGCGCAGCGAATAATCCAAAAGCAAATCATAATTTTTTTTGTACAGGGTTCTGCCGAGAGATAACACGCTTTTAAAATTCTGAAATGCAGTCTGACGGTGAAATAAATCTTTATCCACACTAAAGATCTCATCTACATGCGGATTATGGCGTACCGCGACCTCGTTCCTTGATCCAAGCAAGAGATCCACTTTTTCAATTGTGGGAATAAGCCTCAGCGCTCGCAACACCGGCGTCAAAAAAAGCAAATCCCCAATCCCGTAAGGCTGAACCACAAGCACGCGCCGCAGAGACCTCATTGGCTCCTCTGATTTTTGAATGTGATTGCGGGAGACGCAGGGGTATTCGAAATGGGAGGATCCACACCGGGCGGAGGGGCCCATACAGAATACCCCTGCGGCAGGACCCGCAAGGCATTTGCGAAATGGTCAACTTCGCGCAATACCTCTTCCACGGATATCGCATCAAGACAGAGAAATCCAATCTGACAATTGTGCGCCAGGCATTCCACGCACCCCACATCTTTCCAGACAACCCGTGAATCATGTTGTAGAGGCCGCCAGCGAGTTGGAGAAAGCCCGGGCTGGTTGCGGCCAAAAATCGAAATGACGGGCGTTCCAACCGCATTAGCAATATGAACAGGCCCGGAGTCATTTGAAATTAAAAGCGAGGCGCGGGACAAAAGCGCACCCAGCATTCCTAAAGAAAGCCGGCCGCTTAAATCAAAAATGGGGTTCACGGCTGCGCATTTTGCTTTTCGAACGAATTTACGGTCTTCCCGCGACCCGATCGCAAGAAAAACAACCTCGTATTTTTTTGCTATGGCATCCGCAAGATAACCAAAACGCTCAGCGGGCCAAATCTTTGAAGGGCAGCTTGCGGATGGATTTAGGATAACCCAGGGCCGGTCTTGAGGAATCTTGAGATGCTTAAGCAATTCATTCAGGGATTGATGCGCCCTGTCTTTCAGCGGGAAACAAAGCTCAATATTTTCCGGGGTTTCAATGCCCAGGCTTTTCAACAAATCAAAATTATATTCCGCCTCATGCTTTTTACCCTCTCCCTTAAGGTCCGGGTGAGTCTCTGTCAATGCCCAGGCGCATTTCCGGCCGTAGCCAACGCGAACCGGAATTCCGGCAAGCCAGGTCACCCAATGCATGCGGTTGGTGGCATGCAAATGGATCACAAGGTCAAACTTTTTTCCAGCAAGCTTTCGGGCAAATTTTAAATTTCCCCAAAAACCTTTTTCCGACTCTTTTTTATCGTAGAGAATCACTTCGTTAAGATAGGGGTTCCCTTCAAGAATTTCGCGGTTCTCACAAAAGGTAAGCCCGGCAAGCCAGCTCTCCGGGAATTTTTCGCGGATCGCCTGAAAAACCGGCGTTGAAAGCACTAAATCGCCAATACGGTCGGCTCTTGTGACGAGGATGCGCGTAGGAGATTTCATGACTGACTTTCTCTTACCAGCACAGCCTCAGAGGCTTCAAGAAGTTCCACGCAAGCCTTAAAAACTTTTTCCGGATGAAGGTCCTCAAAACAGGATTGACACTCAAACCGGCACCGGGGCTGTTCACAGGGAGAACAAAACACAGGTTCTCGCACCACCTTAAACCGTGGGCTCTCATACCCTGATTTTTTGTGGTTCGTAGGTCCAAAAACGGCCACGGCCGGCCGGTTTAATTCGTACGCAAGGTGCATCACCGCGCTGTCATTGGCTAAAACAAGCGAGGCACGAGAAACCAGCGCCGCCAGTTCACGAAGTGTCGTTTCTCCTCCCAAATTATAAATGCGCCCGGGATTAACTTTTCGAAGAGGTTCCGCAATCACGCGCTCCCGTTTATCACCCACAAGCAAAATGTCCTCTTCCCTTTCGGCCAGCAATCGCTCAATCACTTCTTGAAAGCCTTCAAAACGCCACGTCTTGAGCTCACTTGCCGCAGCCGGTGCAATCACAATCCAGTTTCGGTCCCGGGTAACGCCTTTGGCTTTAAGTTTTTCCAAAAGGCTCGCCTCCTCTTCCTCACAAAAAAAATCGAACGGAGGGATTTCACTATAAGAGATCCCCGTCATTTTCAGAACTTCCAGATGCCGTGCGCGCATGCTTGTTTCCCGGTAACCGCGAATGAAGGGGCTTCTTTTCTTTGCGCGAACCAGAAAAGGAATGGCCGTATTTTTTAAATCGATGACAAGATCATACCTCTCGGTTCGAAGCACTTTTAAAAATTGCCATTTCCCAAGGATCGAAGCCTTTTTATGGTAAAGAACAAGGCGGTGAATCCTTCCGCTCCCCTGCAAAACCCCCTGGGCTCTGGGCCCCGCGACCACGGTGATTTTGGCATTGGGAAACCTGGAAGATAAAATGGATAGTACCGGCGTGGCCAGGATGACATCGCCGATATTACTAAGGGTAATGAAGAGAATATTTTTAACAGCGGGGGGCAAGAGACAGGAGACAGGAGACAAGTGAGAATTTTGATTTGCTAGAATCCCTGTATCATTTTCCAACGTGCGCCTTGTCTCTTGTCTCCTGTCTCTTGTCTTTATCCATCCCTTTTTTTCAATGGCTTGCACGACTTCTTCCGGCTGAATAGGCGAAAGCCATCCTTCCTTAGGCAAATTCTTTCCATACCAAGGGATTGAAAACCCGGGAGGCACATACTGTAAAATAGTTTTGTCGCCCGTGCCTCTTGGCCCGGTGAGGTTGGGGTCTGTTGGACCAAAAAGAGCCGCGACAGGCGTACCCACGCCTGAGGCTATGTGCATCGGCCCTGAATCTCCCGTCACAAGACACGAGGCCGCTTCATAAATAGCGCCAAGTTCCGAGAGCCCCGTCTCTCCTACCAGAGAAATGACTTGGGCCTTCCGGACTTCTCTTTTAAGCTCCTTCACAAGCGCCAAATCCACGGGGCTGCCTGTTACCACGACAGGTATTTGCCACTTATCATGCAAGCTATCCGCGAGGCGTGCAAAATGGCTCACCGGCCAGCGCTTGGGTTCCCAATTAGCACCCAAATGGAAACAAATAAATGCTTTTTTCTGAAGCCCGTTTTTCTCAAGCAACTTCCCCGCGGCCTGCCTGGCTTGATCTGAAATATAAAAATGGTAAGCGGTATTTTCAGGACAGGAGATCCCCGCCTGCCGGATAAGGTTCAAAGCATAATCCACATGATGCATCGGTGCTACCGGTTCGGGGATCGCACGCGTTAAAAAACCTTTTCTGCCGCGAGCATAACCAATTCTTTCAGCCGCGCCGGAAAGAAAAGCAATAAGGGCACGGGTCCGGGAGCGGTGAAAAAGAAAAACTTTATCGTGCTTTTCTTTTCTTAAGCTTAAGCCAAAAAGAAGGCGGCGGAAAAAGAACCGGTGTTCCTTTTTTTCATCAAAAGTCAGCACGCGGTTTACGGCCGGATGGGCGGTGAGAATTTCATGACAGCGGCGGGGCGCGGCGCACACAATTTCGGCTTGCGGGTATTGATCGTGAATGGCTTCGATGGCCGGTAATTGGAAGAGAACATCCCCCAGCCAGTTTTTCGTGAAAATCAGGATCTTCATAACGCCAGCTGTCTTTGAACAGCCTGAAGAACCTCCCCGACAGAAATTTTTTTCAAACAGGCCAGGTTTTCCTCGTTCCGGCACTGGCCTTTGTAACAGGGCTGGCACGGGAGATGACGCGTTAAGACAATGGGTTTGCTTGCGGGCGGCATGTGGCGTTTTGCATCCGTCGGGCCAAAAAGAGAAACGATTTTTGTTTTCATGGCCGCCGCAATATGAAGCGGCGCCGTGTCCCCGGTCACAAGCACATCGAGCGATTTCACAAGCGAAACAAGGTCCTGCAAAGAAGTCTTCCCCACAAGATTGATCACTTTGTCCGAATGGCCGTTGGCAAAATCTTTGGTCAATTCCAAATCCTCTTCGGTGCCCAATAAAATGACCCGGCATTGGTGCTTCTTGATCAGGTCGTCTGAAAGCGCCTTAAAATTTTCAAGGGGCCAGCGTTTGGTCGGCCAATTGGGGCTTGCCCCTACCACCAGGCCAATCACCTTGGAAGGCGCGGGACTCGGCCCAAGCCACTCTTCGACCCGGCTTTCGGAAACAGGATCGGGCCAGAGCTCAAGGGTTTCATTCAGTTTCTGAACCCCGATTTTTGACAGGATGCGGAATTGATGTTTTACCGGCGAATCGGCCACGTGGAAACTGCGGTCCGGCCGATTGACGAGAAACCCGAACAACCCCCGGTAAAAACCGTACCGCTCGGGAATGCCGGAAAACGCGGCAAGCAGGTGCGTCCACTTGGAATTCTGAAGATCCACACAAAGGTCAAATCCTTCTCTTCGAATTTGTTTTGCCACCCTCAATAAATAAGGAAACCGGTTTAGTTTTTCCCGGTTCACCGGGATGGCTTCATTCAAATAAGGGCAGGACGCCACAAGACCTGATATCCGTTTATCGACAAGAAGGGAAATGGAGGCCTCGGGGAACCGCTCACGGATCATGCGAAAACTCGGCGTCCCCAAAATCAAGTCCCCCATAGCGCCAAGCTTCATAATCAGAATTTTTTTCTCGCGCTCCACTTCCCGGTAGACTTCAAGTGTTTTTTTTGTCATTCCTTCAAGCGTAAATTGTCTTTCAATTTTTTCCCTGAGCTTTAAAGAAAACCGCTTTGCTTTTTCACGGTCCGTCAATATTTCCACCATAGCATCCGCCATTGCCTGGATCTCCCCCGGAGGAACCAAAAGACCGTTCTCCCCGTGGTCAATCACATCCAAGACCCCGCCCACGCGCGTCGCAATCACAGGCGTTCCCACGGCCCCGGCCTCAATGATCACCCGGCCAAACGCTTCCGGCACAAGCGTGGAAAGCACAAGAAGATCCGCTTGAGCCACAAGCTCGGCCACATCGCGGCGCGTTCCCAAAAGTTTCACACAGGATTCAAGACCCAGCTGTTGAATCGTTTGATGAATTTTCTGGGTATATTTTGTCTTTCCCTTGGTTTCGGAGCCCACGAGCCAGGCCTCGATTTGCGGGATCCGGCGGCGCAGCTCATGAATGGCCCTTAAAAATTCGACTTGCCCTTTGATCGGAGAAAAACGCCCAACGTTGACAATCCTTAACACTTTTTGTTTTTCTTCAAAGCGCTTACCGGAAAAAATAAACTGGGAAAGGTCAATCCCGCGATGAACCATCCGGATCCGCTCCGGCAGCACGCCGAAATCATCCATCATGCGGCGTCCAATCACCCGCGAAATCACAATCACCCTTTTTCCCCAGCCCATCACACGGCTTAAGAAATGATTCGAATAATAGCCGTGGCAGGTGGTCACAAAAGGTTTTCCTGTCTGCCGCGCGGCAAACCACGCAAGCCACGCCGGGACCCGGCTTCGCGCGTGGACAATATCAATCCTCTCGCGCCGGATAATGTCCGCAATTTTAGGGACAAGGAAAAGGGAGAAAAGGGATTTTTGATGCACCGGAAGGGTGTGATGCGAAATACCCATTTTTTGAAGCTCCTGCACTAGTTCACCGCCTGAGGAAATCACCACGCAGTCGTGTCCTTCTTTTTTCATAGCACGGGCGAGGTCCATGACACCGCGCTCAACGCCGCCGACTTCGAGGGAAGGTAAAATTTGTAAAACTTTCATAGAATTTCCTGCAACCTCCGGCGAAGAGCTTCGCTCTCCTGTTCAAAAATCGCCCGGGGGCGGACATGCTGATCTATATGAATCACTTTTTGCGCAAGATCTTTTAATTCCGCAACCACCACGGCGGATTCCCGGGCGAGAATCTCCCGGAAACGCCCGTGTTTTCCGGGCAGCCCTTTGGTCCCAAGGCTTAACACAATCACTTTTTTTCCGGTGCTGACCGCTTCTGAAATCATAGAAATGCTGTCTTCTGTGACAATCAAAATATCGGCCAGAGCCATCATCCCGGGAACAACTTCCGGGCGCTTATCCTCAGAATGAATCACAAGCATCTGACAGCCCTTGAAATGAGGTTTCTCATTTTTCAGGAATCGCGTGAGGGCCTCTGGAGTACGCCGGGAAGTGGTCAAAAGATAATCTCCGAAAGACCCCGATAACTCTTCTAAGCTTTTCATAAGGTTCTGGATATCTTCAAGGTCCATCCGGTACCTGCGCGTGGGCCCCCCAAGAAAAACCGCTAAGCGAACCCGCTGCGCGTCCCGAAGGTGCGCCTGGATTTTCTGCGCGGATTCTTCAAAGGCCCCCGGGTCTTTAAGGCTTGGCGTTAAAAGGGTCCGGAAGGCTTCACCCGGCATAATGCCTTTGTCATGCGCCGGAATCACGGCAAGGTCATAATCAAATAGATTAAAAGGAAAACTGGGTTTCATAAGCACAATGCTTTTGGCCCGGCATTCCCGCGCGATACAAAGGTTTAAAGGCGTCAAATTGGCGCCGCAGGAAATCACAAAATCAGCGTTTGCGTTATAAAGGGACTCGTAAGTTTCTTTTTTAAAAAAATGCCGGAGCCCGTGGAACCTGCCCTGAGCCCACGGAATGAACGCAACCGCGAAAAACGGGAAAAGCATTTTATGCCACCGGGATTTAAAATGAACCTCGAGGGTTTCCGTCGGGTACTCCATTCCCGGGCGGCCATATTGGGTGGTAACGGATTTCATCTGAAAGGCCAAAGCCTCCGATTGCTTGACATGTCCCGGCTTTCCATCCGATAAAATTAAAAGCCGCTTGGTCCAGCTATGTTTCCAGCGTTTGCTTGCCCACAGCCATTGGCTTGGGGACTTTTCGATGAATTGTTCCGACATGCTTATAAATTGGCGTGCCTCGCGCTCAAAATTTTCATCCTTTTCAGATGCAATCCGGAAAGGCTCTTCCACAAAAATCTCGTGACGGCCGGAAGCAAGGCGCACGATAAAACACGGAAGGATCGGAGCCCCCGTCCTCCGGGCCAGCTCGAATGCCCCTACCGGAACCGTGGTTTTTCTGCCAAAAAATGGAACAATCACGCCTTCGCGCTTGCCCGCATCCTGATCCCCCACCACGCCGATCAACTCCTGCCGCCTGAGGGCCCTCAAAAGATCCCGGATCCCCATGCCGCGGCTGATGGCGACAGATCCGTGACTTTCGCGGAGCTGATTCAAAAAATCATTCAGGCGGTTGTGTTTCTGGTCGCGTGCCAGCACATGAATGGGCTTGCCCAGCACCCCTGAAATAATTTGAAGGAGTTCCCAATTACCAAAATGGGCCGTAAGAAGAATCACGCCTTTCTTTTCTGCAATGGCTTCATAGAAACGCTCCACATGATGAATGGAAATATAGTCTTCAATGAATTGACGGCTTAAATTAGGAAAACGCATCATTTCAATCACAGTCTGGCCGATATGCGCGTAATGTTCCCGAATGATCCGCCACCTTTGTGCCGGAGAATAACGGGAGCCAAAAGCCGCCTTGAGATCGGCATACGCCACGCGCCGGCGCTTTGAAAAATGAAAAGCAAAACGGCTTGTGAAAACGCCTAAGGCCAATGCCTTGTCTAAAGGCAGCCTGGAACAAAAGGCCACAAGGGCGCGGACAAAAGCATAAGCCAGTGAAGCGGTTAATTTCTTGGTCACTTCGTCACTCCAAGCAGGCGGAAGAGTCTTTCGGTCAAAACATCCTCCCCTTCGGCAATGCGAAGCCTCGCGGCAAGCACAAGGGGATTTAAAATCCTTCGGGTTTTTTCAGGATCGCGGTAAAAATCCTTTTCCGTGGTAATGATTTCATCCACACCCGCGGTTTGGCTAACCTGTTTGATCTCCTGCAATTCTGCCTCGGTAAAAACGTGGTGATCTTCGAACTCGAAATTCCGGATCGGCTTAATTTGGTGCCGCGAAAGAAGCAATTGGAACGACCGGGGCGTGCCAACACCCGAAAAAGTGGCGACCCGGTGATTTTGCAGCTTCTCAAGAGGGATGCGCGTGCGACGATCGGCCCGGTAGAAAAAAAGAGGCTCCAGGTAGGACTCAACTAAAAAGGCATTGGGAGCCAGCGTACGGATCCTGGCTTTTAATTTCTCAACTTCCTGGGGCTTTGCCAGATTCGTGTGCGAAAGGACAAGGATGGCCGCCTTTTTTAAAACCGCGAGCGGCTCCCTTAAGATACCCCGGGGAATCAATTTTTCATTCCCAAAGGGATTCAGCGCATTTATAACAATGATTTCAATGTCACGTTCAATCGGCCAATGCTGAAGGCCGTCATCCAGAATGGCTAAATCAATGCGCTGCTTTTTGGCCAGTTCCTCGGCAACCTTCAAACGGTTTTTGCCTGCGCCCACAATGGCTTTCGGCAAGTGGTGCCGCATTTGCTCCACCTCATCCAGGCTATAACCCCGGCTTAAAATCAAGGGCGTTTTATAGCGCTGCGCAACCTTATACGCCAGGTATTCCACAAGCGGTGTCTTGCCCGTTCCGCCCCAGGTCAAATTGCCGACACTGACCACCGGGAAAGGAAGACGGCGGCGGCGGAAAATTTTCTTTTCATAGCAAGCGCGCATAGTTCCGACGGCGCCTCCATAAACCCAGCTCCCGAACTCAAGCGCAGGAATAAAGATTTTCGAAGCAGCGCCATCTTCGTGCCCTTCAGCGAGAAGACGGAAGTAGTTTTTCACGGTATTCTGCATAACTCACCCTTTCAACTTTAGACTTCGAGGTCAGAAATTTTAGACATTCTTCAAGATGTCGGCCGGTTGCTCCGCGCAGACTTGAAACCGCTTGAAAAGCGTTCTCCCCCAAAAGCATCCGCTCTTTCGGATCGTCAAGCAAACGCCCGAGGGCAAAACAAAGCTGTTCCTCATCGCGCACAAGGAGTGCGCCGCCTTCCTGATCAAGCATTTGATAAATGGTTTCGAAATTAAAAACAAATGGCCCGTGCAAAATGGCACGTTTAAAATAAGCCGGTTCAATCGGGTTTTGTCCGCCGTGCCGGATGAAACTTCCTCCCATAAAAACCACGTCCGAGAGGGCATAAAGCTGTTTTAAAATACCCATCCGGTCAAGCAGCAAAACCTGAAACGCAACGTTCTCTGTTCGCAGCTCGCTTGCCAAACAGACCTTTAATCCTAGTTTCCGGAGCCGGGCGCGAATAAGTTTCGCCCGTTCAATATGACGCGGGGCAATCAAACACTTAAGCTCCGGAAATCGTTCTGACAAACTCAAAAAAACGCGTGCCACGGATTCTTCTTCACTCTCGTGCGTACTGCCTGCAATAAGAATCCGGTCCTGCTCACTAAATCCAAAACTTTTTCGGATCTCGCCCAGAGTCTTCTCGGTTACGTCCGTCTCGGGGACATTGTCAAACTTCATATTCCCAAGAACTTGTATTCTGGAAGCCACAATCCCTAAACTTTCAAACCGGAGAGCGTCTTCACGGCTCTGGGCAAAGACAAAATCAAGCCGGTCAAAAAGCGGCCGGAAGAAAGGAAGAAACTTTTTGTACCGTTTGACCGATTTGGCCGAAAGCCTGGCATTGAGAATCCCAACGGGCACCCGCGATTTGCTCGCTTGCGCCAAAAGATTAGGCCAGATTTCTGTTTCAACAAGCAAAAGGCATTCTGGCCCCACGACTTTAAAAAAGTTCCGCACAGTGAAACTAAAATCAAACGGAACATAGCAGGCAATAAGCCTGTCCGACTCCATCTGTTTTGCGATTTTCTGCCCGGTCGGCGTGACGGTGGTCAGGACAAGATGATAATCAGGGCAACATTCGAGAAGCCTTCCGATTAATTTTTGGACGGCAATCACTTCACCGACGCTTACGGCGTGAATCCACAGGATTTTACTGCCCAGGAATCTTTCCCTTAAAGCGTGAGTGAAAAGCCCCAGCCGCTCGCGAATGAGGGCGTTGCGGTCTTCGGCCTGCCGGATCTTTAAAAGAAAAACCGGCAAGTAAAATAAACCAAAAATAAAAAAAGCCAGGTTATAAATCAAACTCATAAGTTTCTCTTGTCTCCTGCCCCCTGTCTCTGGTCTCTTTCACGCCCGCGGATGGGCGGCTTCATAAGCTTCTTTCAGCCGCCGCGTGGTCACGTGCGTATAAATCTGAGTGGTTGATAAATTTTCATGCCCCAAAAGTTCCTGCACACTGCGAAGGTCTGCTCCGCGGTCAAGCAAATGGGTTGCAAATGAATGCCTCAAGGTATGCGGCGAAACACCTTTCCTCAGTGAAATTTTTTGCGCGTATTTAAGGGTCATGCGGCGCACACTCCGGTCGGTCAGCCTACCCCCAAAACGGTTAATATAAAGAGGCTTTTTAAAACCCGGGGCGCCGTCACGGGGAGCTTTATGCGATAAATAATCCTGCATCGCTTTGACCGCTACTTGCCCCACAGGAACCACCCGTTCTTTTTTACCTTTTCCCCGGACCCTTAAAAGTCCGCTAAAAAAATCCACGTCCTCATGATTAAGCCCCACCAGTTCACTCACCCGCAGGCCCGCGCTATAAAGGGTTTCCAGAAGAGAGCGGTCTCTTTTTCCTTCCCAGGTGTTTTGGGCCGGGGCTTCAATCAAATGCGTGACTTCTTCGGGATCCAAAAAAACCGGCAGCCGTTTTTCCCGTTTCGGTGTCGCAACCCCGGCCGCGGGATTGGATTTTAAAAAATTCTCGCGGGAAAGATATTTAAAAAAGGACCGGATACAGGCAAGTTTTCTCGCCATGGAACTTTTGGAAAAGGAACGCGATTTTAAAAGGGCCAGGTACGAACGGATGTCCTGGTATTGGATTTCTTGAAAATTTCTCCCCCCTAAAAACTGTCCGAATCCCCGGAGATCAATGGCGTAATTTTTAGTGGTGTGGCTTGAAGCGTTCTTCTCAGCCTGAAGATAGGTGAGAAAGTTCTGGACTTGCTTTTCCATTGCTACGGACCGATCGTTTCCCGGTCAATATCGGATATCTTTTCGTCCTCACTGATACCTTCTTCCTGTTGCTTGGGAAGCCGGGGAGCAATGTAAGTGCATTTGGGATACTTGGAACAGCCGTAAAAGGTGCGGCGGTTCTTGGACATCCGTTTGACAAGATCGCCGCCGCAGTCGGGCTGCGGGCAGCGGAAACCGGTTGGGACCGACCGCGTGTACTTACAATCCGGAAAACCGGAGCAGGCCAGAAATTTTCCGAATCGGCCCCAGCGAAGCACCATTGGTTTGCCGCAAACATCGCACGTGTATTCGGTCGGAACCGCTTCCTGCCGCACGTTTTTCATCTCTTCACGAGCTGTGGTGAGAAGGCTTTCAAAGGGACCGTAAAAATCTTTGAGCACGCGGATCCAATCCATCGTTCCTTCTTCGATCTTATCAAGCTCTTCTTCCATCGCGGCTGTGAATTCAACTTCCATAATTTTAGGGAAATGTTCCACCAAAAGATCCACCACAATCTCTCCGAGTTCCGTCGGGGCGAGCGCACCTCCCCGGCGGTTTACGTAGTCGCGTGAAAGGAGGGTATAGATCGTCGGCGCATAAGTGCTTGGCCGGCCAATCCCTTTTTCTTCAAGCACTTTCACGATACTCGCATCATTGAAACGGCCCGGGGGCTTTGTGAAGTGCTGGTACCCCATGAATTCATGAAGGTTGAGTGTTTCTCCGGTGACAAGTTCAGGAAGATTTTCCTGGGATTCGTCATGCCCTTCCTCCTCCTCTTCTTTTTCAGCCCCTTCCTCGGCTTTCTTTTTAACACCAAAATCACTGTAAATGATACTAAAGCCGGGGAAAAGATTGCGGCGGCCTGTGGTTTTAAAAAAGTATTTTTCCCCCGCCACAATGGAAATACTCAGGTGTTCATCAATGGCGGGGTTCATCTGGGAAGCCACGAATTTACGCCAAATCAACTCGTAAAGTCTGAATTCATCTTCTTCCAGGAACGCTTTGATCTCGTGAGGTTCGCGCCGAATCGAAGTAGGGCGAATCGCCTCATGCGCCTCCTGGGCCCCTTTTTTGGACCGGTAAACCGGCGGCTCTTTGGGCAGATACTCTTCTCCGAACTTTTCCCGCACATACACAATCGCCTCCTGCTGCGCGGATTGAGCCACATTGACCGAATCGGTTCTCATATAAGTAATCAGACCGATGCTACCTTCAGAACCAAGCTCCACGCCTTCGTAAAGTTTCTGGGCTATGCGCATGGTCTTTGCCGCCGGAAATCCAAGACGGGTGTACCCCTCCTGCTGCAATTTGCTTGTGGTGTAAGGCGCGTGGGGTTTTCGCCTGCGTTCGTGCTTGTCGATTTTGGCAACTTTAAAGGGAAGCTGTAAAATTTCATTACGAACGGCTTCGGTTTGCTCGCGGTTTTTAAGGTCCGCTTTTTCCGTGCCGATTTTTTCAAACTTGGAAAGAAAGATTTTGTCCGCGCATTCCTTGCGCTGGCTTGAAAGTTTGGCTTCAAGCGACCAATATTCCAGGGGGATAAATTTCCGGATTTCGCGTTCACGATCCACAATCAGGCGCAAAGCGACAGACTGCACGCGACCCGCGCTCAAGCCCTTGCCCACTTTGCGCCACAAAAGCGGGCTCAATTCATACCCCACAATGCGGTCAAGGATTCTGCGGGCCTGCTGGGAATTGACAAGGTTCATTTGGATCGTGCGGGGATGGCGAAAAGCCTCCTGAATTGCCTCTTTGGTGATTTCATTAAAGACCACGCGCTGAATGGAAGCCGCACCGTTGGCTTCACTAAAGATATGCGCCAGATGCCAGCTAATGGCCTCGCCCTCGCGATCAGGGTCAGGCGCTAAAAAGATTCCTTCTTTTCCCTTGGCCTGCTTTTTGAGATTTGTCACCGTTTTTTTGGCTTTGGTCATAATAATATAATGAGGAGAAAAATCGTTGGCAATGTCCACTCCCATTTTGCTTTTCGGCAGGTCACGGACATGCCCCATCGAGGCTTCAACCTGATAATCGGACCCAAGAAATTTGTTAATGGTTTTCGCTTTGGCAGGAGATTCAACAATCACAAGATTCCGGGGCCCTTTACGGGTACGGGCAGTTTTTTTGACCTTGGTTTCCTCCGCTCCTCCACCCACGAAATGGACAATTTCGATTTTGTCCCCTTCATTAATAGAAATGATCTCAAGATTCTTGCGGGGGATCACAGCCTCATTGTGTTCGATGACCACTGTTTCCGGCGGAAGATTCCAGGAAAGGAGGAGGGCTTTGAGGGTGAGGTTCGGCTCAATTGTTTTCTCTTCGCCATTAATAAGCACTTTCATTTCAATCGGCACCTATCCCTTCCAAAATTGACCTGTTATTTTAGCCAAAAACAGCACGTTGTAAATAATAAGTTTATCGGACGTATCCTTGAGAAGCTTCATCTTAATATAAATAAAGGGGTTATGAAATATCTTCCCACGGATCTTTCTTAGGAGGATGGGAAGAGGCGGACGGTTTTTTCTCTGGCTGATGCGGCAGGTTATACAGGGATTCCAGGTGAAGGATCTGCGAATCCCGAATGGCTTCCTGCTCAATCCGTTTGAGCAGGCGCTTTAAAACCCCGATTCTCATCCCCATTTTCTCAACACAAATGACTGTCATTAAACGGGTTAACAGATTAATGTGGATTTCAGCGTCTTCGAGACGTTCATCCATTTTTTCATATTGCTCGCGCAGTTTCTCAAAGTGCTTTTTTAGATGGCTCATCTCGGAATAGAGATGAAGCGCACTTTCGTGGGGTGCCATTTCTCCCTTAGCTTTGTTTTTTTTCCGTGGATGCGTTCTCAATTTTTTCTTTTGTTTCATCGTATAGTCTCTGAATTAACCTTAACACTCAAGTTCCAAAGCTGCAACGAAATAAAAAAGCCCCCTTCACCTAAGTGAAGGGGGCTTCATAAGTTAAGTCAGTCTGAAATAGAGCTTAGGAGACAACGACCTGTGTTTTTGACCACCCATCCGCAATGCGGTGACCTTTTGAAAGAACTGCGATAATTTCAACGATATACCCGACCACAAGTACAAAAGGTATAATCAAAAGGATATTGCGGAGAAAGGCCTGACCGATCGACACCTTATCCCCTGTGAGACTCACCAATTTCAATCCCACCATTGCCCGGCCCGGGGAATACACAAGATCCCGGAAAATCAACCAGCCGATATTCACAACGACGAGAATAATGCTTCTTACGGTATCCGGCACAGCCAAAAGCATCAAACCGATAATCAAACCAAGGATAATCGGAATCAAGATTAAATCAATGACCCCTGCTGCAAATCGCTTTCCCTTTGGAGCAGGTTCCAAACCAATAGATCCTCCGCTTACGGAATCTGCCATACCCTAACTCCTTTCGTTAATTGATGTTGAATAAGGCTTGTCAATAATATAACAGATGAACATCAAAAAAGCCAAGAAACTTTATCATTTTTATCATCTTAACTCGACCCTTCCCAGGTTTCACAAATACACCCGAGGCGGGGCCTCCCGTAGAAACTCTTAGTTTTTACCTTTGACCGTTCGGGCCTGAATTAAGCGTGGGTGGGAAGATCGCCATTCAAGGCGGCGCGGACAATGGATTTTACACCCTCGGAAAAATCCTTGGCCAAAATCCATTTCAAATAACCGGGATCGGTCTTCACGATATCTTCCAAAGGAAGCTTGCGGCTGTATTTTCCGAACATCGGGAAAAGTTTGCCGTTCCACCAGCAAAACTTGCGTTCCCCGTCATGAAAATCAAAAAGCGATTCATACTCAAACTGCAGAAGGACGGAAAGGTCTGTCTCCCCTTTCCCGTATTGTTCAACCTGCTTTTCCAAAATGGCGTAGACCGCCTCGCTGTCAGCCAGGGCGGAGTGGGCCCCGGCCAATTCCCGTCCGCAATAAAACTGATACGCGGCAGAAAGGTCCCTTTTCTCATTCAGATGAAAAACCTTTTGCGCATCATAAATAAGGCGTTCATCCCATTCAAAGCGCAGGCCCGCCTCCTCCATTTCCCGCTTCAGCAAAAGAAGATCAAATCTTTCAATGCTGAACCCGCCAAGGTCCGAAGCCCCGATAAAATGGAGGACTTTTTCGGCAATCGTGCTAAATCTCGGGGCCGCCTGAACATCCTTGTCCCAAATTCCTGTCAGCTCGCTCACCATTTTGGGGATGGGCATGCCCGGATTTACCCGGGTGCAAAAGGTCTCTTTCGATCCGTCCGGGTGATATTTAAGGAGCGCGATTTCGATAATTTTATCCTTTTCAATCCACACACCCGTGCTTTCAAGATCCAGTACAACCAAATCCTTTTTTATTTTCATGGTCTCACAATTTCAAGTTTTGAGGGCAACGCGCCGTGGGCACTGCCCGCATGATTTAAAAATGAACTGAAACAGGACGGAAGTCCGGCCGCGAACACCTTGTCTTCGCCGGTGACAGGATGCCGGAAAGCCAAGACCGCGGCGTGCAGAAGAAGCCGCTCGGCTTTAACCACGGACCGCATGTCCTCCTGCCAGCCTTCATGAATGTAGCGTTCAAAAATTTCCGGCTGAATGTAAATCTTGTCTCCTGCAACGGGGTATCCCACAAAGGCAAGATGGGCGCGAATCTGATGAGTCCGGCCCGTGAGCGGAATCACTTTAAGAAGTGAATATTCCCCAAAGCGATCCAAAACCTGATAATCCGTGCGCGCCGTCTGGCCATCGGGGTCCGGCACGCGCACATTGTGTGCTTTTCCGGTTTTGATCCCAAGCGAAATTGAAATCGTGCCTTCTCCCGTTTCAGGGGATCCCAGCACAACGGCCAGATATTCCTTCACGACCTGCCGTTTTTCAAAAAGAATCCCGAGCCTTCCGGCCATAAAACTCGACTTGGCAACCAGCACAAGCCCGCTTGTTTCAGAATCAAGGCGGTTGACGATCCGCAAAATGCCGTCACCCGGCTGTAAATCCCTTTTCAAAAGGCTGAGCAGGTTCTTCTCTTTGAAACGTCCCACGGGATGCACCGGAAGCGGCGCGGGTTTGTCCACCACAAGGAAAAAATCATCCTCGTAAATAATTTGGTAGCCCGTTTCAACATAAAGCTCTTCTTCTGTGCGCATAGGAAAACTCACCCAAAATGAAAAGAAGGATTATACCGCTTTGGTGTGATACAGCTTAAACATTAACAAGGGTAGCTTTTTCATAGACGACAAGGGATTTGGGGGTTCGTTGCAGCTCGCGGGCTAAACCGAGGCGCGAAAGCGTATAGATAAACCATTTGCTTGGGTCCCAATGATACCATAAGTGTCCGTTTCGATAATCATTTGGAAATTTGTGGTGAAAATTATGATAGCCTTCCCCGTTTGTCAATAGTGCCCAGAACCAATTATCGCCGGCGGAAACTTTAGCATCAAAACCCTTAGTCCCAATCATATGAGCGGAAGAATTAATAAAAAAGGCCATGTTTAAGACGAGCGCTATCCGCAAGCAAAACGTCATAATAAAAGCTCCCAGAGGATGTCCAATCCACCATCCCAGCAGCATCGGCAAGATCAATCCCGAAGAGACTGACCACCAGTCATAATACTCGTGCTGGTGCACGGTGAGCTTGCTTTTCGCCAAATCTTTGACATTTTCAAAATTGACATCATGTTTATAAAACATGATCCAGCCCACGTGGCTGAAGAAAAATCCTCTTCGACTGTCGTGCGGATCTAAATCCGTATCCGTAAATTGATGATGCTGCCGGTGCTGGGACGCCCAGCGTAAAGCCGATTTCTGAAAAGTGGCCGCACCGAAGAAAAGAAGTAAAAAGTGAATAACCTTATTGGTTTTAAAAACCTTGTGCGAAAGGTAACGGTGATAGCCGACCGTAATCGCCAGGCTTGTAGCAATCAGGTAAAATAAAAAAAGGCAGGTTTCTGAAACCGTTAATCCCTGATAGAAAATGTAAGCCGGCGTCCCAAGGACTCCGATGAGAGTAATCACAGGCATAAAAATAACGGCCATCCATCTCGTATGACGTTTTGGGGGTGAATAGTTACTCATTCTATGTTTTGTCCTTTTTAGGCCCGTGTATCCTTAAGCTTACTTTGTGCCTTTTCTCGCGTTAGACCCACGCAAAAATGGTTATTATATCAACTTATTGCCTAGGTCTCGAAACATTTCTTTCCCAGAAGCCATTCTAATACTCAGAACTTTACGCAACGAGCGCAAAGCGGCCGTTGGGTGCTTTGAGGATTTTTTTCTTAAGTTCGAGATTCAATAAAAGCGAGGCTGCGGAACCGGTGGATAGCCCAAGCTCGTGCGTCATTTCATCATAGGCCAGGGTCCGGTTTTGAAGCAACTCAACCACTTTTTGTTCGCTTTCGGAAAGGGATTGGGAGGGAGCCACGCGAACTTCGGCGGCAGCCTGCCTTGAAACCAAAGGCCAAAGAGAGGGCCCCAAAACTTCTAAAATGTCCTGGGTGGTTTCCACAAGACACGCGCCTTCTTTTAAAAGCCGGTGTGTGCCGCGTGAAGTCAACTGGTCAATAGGACCCGGAACCGCAAACACTTCACGGCCCTGATCAAGGGCCTCATGCGCGGTGATTAAAGAACCGCTTCGTGCGTGAGCCTCGACCACTAAAACTCCGAGTGAGAGTCCTGAAATAATCCGGTTGCGCCGCGGAAAATTTTCAGCCAAGGGCGGCGTGCCTAACGCGTATTCGCTTAAAAGGGCGCCTCTTTCAGCAAGGGCTTCATAGGTTTTCCGGTTCTCGGGAGGATAAACACGGTCAATGCCGCATCCAAGAACCGCAATGCTTCGGCCAAAGGAAATACTTAACGCTGCTTCGTGCGCGGCTTGATCAATGCCGCGCGCAATTCCGGAAACGACAGTCAGGCCGCTTTCAGCAAGTTCACGGCTTAATTTCCTGGTTTGCGTCAAACCATAGAAACTTGGATGCCGCGAGCCTACGACCGCTAACGCCGCCTCGTCCGTTTCTAGAAGCGAACCGCGGACATAAAGAAGAAAAGGCGGGTCCGGAATTTGCTTAAGCAATGAAGGATACTCTTCATCCCAAAGCGTTAGAAGTTTGACACCTGTTTTTTCCGCCGTCTCGATTTCTTTTTCAGGATCAAAAGTTTGTGAGAGTCTTTGAAGGGCTTCAGCTTTGCCTTGAAAATTTTCAGATTGGATTTTTTGGATGATGGCTGAAGGCAGGGCGCCTTGGCTCAGCAAAGTCCGTGCCTCCCGCCCGCATCCGACCGTGAGACGGTTAAGAAGCACTAAGGCTTTTAGTTCTTCAAAGCTCAATGGAGACATAAGAGATGGCGTATTTACCCGCGGTAAAACAGGGCCCACATATAATTTTGCTGAAAGTAGCTTGCGCCCTGCACAAGGCAATACCCCAGCGCAACTCCAACCACAAACAAAATCACATCTTTTTTCACTTTCATTTTAGGACTTTCCTCCTGATTCCTGAATTATTTTTCGTACTGCGGCAAGCGCAATATCTTCCCGGATCACGACGCGTCCGATTTTTTCCGGGAGAACGAACCGGAGCTTTCCGGCCTTTTTTTTCTTATCCCGGGCCATAGCTGCAAGAATGGCATTTGTGCGTAAATTTAAACCCGTCAAAGAAACCGGCAAACCCAAACCGCGAAGCAGCTCAAACTGGCGGCGGGCGTTTGCTTGAGAAAAAAGACTTAAACGCACAGCCAGCGCTGCCGCACAAACCATCCCGACACTTACCGCTTCTCCGTGGACAAAGGTTTTAAACCCAAGCGCCTGCTCAAAAGCATGCCCAAAAGTGTGGCCATAATTTAAAATCATGCGCTCACCTTTGGTTTCCCGTTCATCGCGGCTGACAACATCGGCCTTGATCCTGGCGCAAAGCGCCACCACGGGTAAAAGAACCGAAATATCTTTTGCGAGAACCCTTTTAACTTCCTTTTCAAGAAGCCGGAAAAGCTGCGGGGAGCGAATTATACCATATTTCACGACTTCCGCCAGAGAAGCCTTAAACTCCCTGTGCGGCAAGGTTCTTAAGGCCTCAAGATCCGAAATCACAAGCTTTGGAGGGTAAAAGGCCCCGATTAGATTCTTCCCCTCCTTGAGGTTAATTCCGGTCTTTCCCCCTATAGAACTGTCCACCTGGGCAAGCAGAGTGGTGCCCGCATTGACAAAAGGCACCCCCCTTAAATAGGAAGAGGCCGCAAACCCGGTCAAATCCCCTACCACACCTCCACCCAGGGCAAAAAGCCAGTCCCGCCGCTCAAAGTCTTTGCTGATCAAAGACTTATAGAGACGAAAAAGCTCGAAGTTAGATTTCGCTTTTTCCCCGTCCGGCACAAAATGGACGTAAACTTTGATCCTTTTACCCGCAAATGACTTCAGAACAGGCCGTAAGTGGCGACAGGCAATAGGGTTCTGAGTCACAATCATGACTTTAGGCCTGGATAAACCCGCCCCTTTAAACCCGGAAGCGTAAGTCTCAAGAAGGCTTGCCGCTTTTGCGAGAAGGTTCACCCCCACGAAGATTGGGTACGACCCTTTGGAGCTTTGGACGGTAATGATTTTCATAAACCGGACTCTAGTTTGTTAAAAATATGGTTAGCCACTTTTTCAATAGTTTTCCGGTCGGTATTAACTTTAAGGTCACAAATGCGCTCATAAATGGGCCTTCGAATTTCATAAATTTTTCTTAACACTTCTTTGGGTGATTCGGATTTAAGGAGCGGCCGGTCTGTTTTTTCTTTCACCCGCTCCCACAGCTCGTCAAGGGAGGTTTCAAGGTAAATCACTTTTCCGGACGCCTTCATTCTCTGAACATTTTCAGGCCGCAAAACGGTACCGCCCCCGGTCGCAATCACTTTAGCAGTCACCGCACAAACCTCAGTGAGGATTTTTGTTTCCTGGTCCCTGAAAAACAACTCTCCTTCTTTCCCAAAAATTTCGGAGATCGACCTTTTTTGTTTTTTTTCTATGGTTTCATCAAGGTCCGTGAACCCATAATGAAGAAGCAGGGACAGCAATTTGCCCGTTACGGTCTTACCCGAACCCATCATGCCGACTAAATAGATGTTAGGCATGGATTTGCTTCAGGTATCCCTCGAGATTGCGCCGGATTTCAAGGATCGAGTCGCCGCCGAATTTTTCAAGGAAAGCATCCGCGATCGTGAAAGCCACGAGGGACTCCCCGATCATGCTACCGGCAGCCACGGCACAGACATCGGAGCGTTCAAAATCCGCTTTTTCCGCTTCTTTGGTGGTCATATTCACGGAAGCAAGCGGCTGGGCAAGCGTTGAAATCGGTTTCATCGTCGCGCGGACAACAATATCGGCGCCGTTGGACATTCCGCCTTCAATGCCGCCCGCGCGGTTAGTCTTATGATAATAACCCCGTTCCTTATCATAAAAAATTTCATCGTGAGCCTGGGACCCAAAGAGTCCGGCCAGCTCCGTGCCGCGTCCGATTTCAACCGCCTTCACGGACTGCTGGCTCATGACAGATGCCGCAAGGCGGGCGTCGAGCTTGCGTTCAAAATGAACGTGGGAACCAAGGCCGATCGGAATGCCCGTCACGCGCACTTCGAATTTCCCACCGAGAGAATCCTTGTTGCGGCGGGCTTCGTCAATCGCCTCAATCATTTTTTGTTCTGACTCACGCGAAATACAATTTAACTGGGATCCCTCCACGCGCTTGCGGATTTCGGCGGCGGTCAGGTTTTCTTCTTCCTGGATTTTGGCTTTTCCGATTTGAAGCACATGCGAAACCACTTGAACCCCGAATTCACGCAGGAAGAGCTTGCACAAGGCACCCACCGCCACGCGCATAGCGGTCTCGCGCGCGCTCGCCCGCTCAAGGACAGGCCGGATGGCTTGGTGATACTTCAATGATCCTGCCAAATCCGCATGCCCGGGACGCGGGCGGACAAGCTCCGGCATCTGATCAATTTTAAAATCCTTATTGGTCAGCAAAAACCCGACAGGCGCGCCGGTTGAAAGACCTTTCACCACGCCGCCCGTGATTTCCACTTCATCGGATTCAATTTTCTGCCTTCCCCCGCGGCCGTAGCCTCCCTGGCGCCTGCGAAGTTCTGAATTGATAAACTCCAAATGGACCAAAAGGCCGCTTGGTATGCCTTCGACAATGGCAGCAAGGTATTTCCCGTGCGATTCACCGGTCGTAAGGTAGTTAAGCATAATCACGTTTCCTTTCTTTCAATGCTTTGAGAAGCGCCTGCTTCATCTCACGCACCGGCGCTTTTTTCCCGGTCCAGTATTCAAAGGCTTTTGCGCCCTGATAGAGAAGCATCCCTGAGCCGCCGAGCGTCCTGTGCCCTTTCAATCGCGCGGCTTTTAAAAGGCAAGTTTCTTCCGGATCATAAATCAGGTCAAGGAAAAGTATTTTTTTATTCTTTGCCGATGGAATCAAATCAAACGGGAAAAGTGAGGCTTCTTTAGAAGAAAGCCCCACGGACGTCGCATTGATAACAAGATGCGAAGAATTCAATGCCGATTTCACTGAGGTTTCTGAAAGGCTGCTTGTTTGCCAGTCGGTTTTCGGGAAAAGGCGTTTCATGTCTTTGGCGAGTTTTTGAGCTCTGCCTAAACGGCGGTTTGCAATCCAAACGGATTGGGCCCCCTCGCGGCACAATCCATAAACCACTCCGCGCGTGGCGCCTCCGGCCCCAAACACCAGGACCTTTTTACCTTTCGGGTTAAATCCGCCTTCTTTTTTTAAAGAAGTCAAAAATCCGTCGATATCGGTGTTAGCCCCGACCCATTTTTTTCCTTTACGAAAAACCGTGTTGACCGCTTCGACAGATTGGGCCTCAGGCGTCAATTGGTCAAGGTAAGCGATCACCTTTTCCTTGTAAGGCACGGTCACATTGAATCCGCTTAAGACAAGACGCGGAAGCTTTCGCATGATTTTGCGAAATGACCCCGGGTCCATTTCAAGCGCCAGGTAGTAAGCTTTTATACCGCGATGGGCAAACGCGGCTTCCTGCATCACCGGAGAAAGAGTGTGCTTGACCGGAAAACCCACAATGCCGTAAAGCTGGAAATGTTTTTGGGGAATCACACCGGGGACGGCTCTGTGGACCCTTGGGATAAAAGATGCGCGGCCACTTTGTTCAAGGCAAAAAGATAGGCTTTGACGCTGGCTTCAATAATATCCGTGCTTGTCCCGCGGCCCGTGATTTCCTGGCCGCCCACGACTAACTTGACAATCACCTCGCCTTGGGCATCTTTGCCGCCTGTGACAGACTGAATTCCGTAATGCACAACCTGGGCCTTTGATTTTACAATGTGCTCAATGGCCTTGTAGCAGGCATCCACGGGCCCGTCCCCAACAGATGCGGCCGTATGAATTTTTCCTTTGAAGTTTAAACTGACCTCGGCCTGAGGGGCACGGCCTGTTTCGCTTTGCGCTTTCAAATGCTCAAGCTTCCAGGTCTCAGGGATTTGGACAATTTCATCTTCTAGAATCGCCTCGATATCCTCGTCAAAAATATATTTTTTCTTATCCGCGAGCCCCTTAAAGCGGGCGAAGGCCTGATCTAACTCCGCCTCTTTCAGGCTAAAGCCGAGTTTTTTGACCCGCTCGCTGAACGCGTGCCGCCCGGAGAGTTTCCCAAGCATCAACTGGCTTCCGGAAAGCCCGATCCTTTTGGGATCAATAATTTCATAAGTCTGCCGCTTTTTTAAAACACCGTCCTGATGAATGCCGGACTCGTGAGAAAACGCATTGCGCCCGACAATCGCTTTATTGGGCTGCACCACCATCCCGGTCAGATGAGAAACAAGCCGCGAGGTTTTGACAATCTCGTTAAATTTAATGTCCGTATAGCAATGCACAAAGTCTTTGCGCGTATCAAGAGCCATCACGATTTCTTCCAGGGAAGCGTTCCCGGCGCGTTCGCCGATCCCGTTGATCGTGCACTCCACCTGGTTGGCGCCCGCCTGGATCGCAGCCAGAGAATTGGCCACGGCAAGGCCCAGGTCATTGTGACAGTGAACGGAAAGCACGACTTCTTTACCCAGTTCTGGATTTTTTTTGATGAGCAGATGCATAAGGTCCGCAAACTCCTCAGGGATCGTGTACCCGACCGTATCCGGGATATTAATTGAGGTCGCGCCGGCATCCACCGCGGCACGAACCGCTTCCACTAAAAATCCGGGCTCGGTGCGCGAAGCATCCTCCGGGGAAAACTCGATCTGTTTGAAATCTTTTTTTGCGGATCGGATATTGCGGACCGCCATGTCGAGAATTTCTTTTTTGTCTTTTTTAAGTTTAAATTCCCGGTGGATCTGGGAAGTCGCTAAAAAGACGTGCAGTCTTTTGCGTTTTGCTTTTTCAAGCGCTCTTCGACAGGCATCGATATCTTTAGGGAGCATCCGCGAAAGGCCGCATATCACAGGTTTCAAAACTTCCCGTGAGATCATATCGACCGCCTTCATCTCACCCGGCGAAGAAGCGGGAAATCCGGCCTCAATGACGTCGACATTGAGGCGTTCAAGTTGTTTGGCGATTTTTAACTTTTCGTCAGGGGTAAGCGAAGCGCCTGGGGACTGTTCTCCGTCCCGGAGGGTCGTATCGAAGATATGAATTTTTCGAGGTTTTTTTTGAGCCATAAAAAATCAATTTAAGCAATTTGCTTTTCCCGAATCCAATGCATCATTTTGCGAAGGTCCGCTCCCACTTTTTCAACCGGGTGGCGGTCGCACTCTTCACGCAAACGGTTAAAAAGAGGTCTTCCTTTTTTATTTTCCTCAATCCACTCGCGGGCAAACGCGCCGGACTGGATTTCCTTGAGGATTTTTTTCATTTCCTCACGCGCCTCTTTTCCAATCACCCTTTTACCGCGGGTATAGTCGCCGTATTCCGCCGTATCTGAAACCCGGCGGTGCATGCCGCTGATGCCGGAAACAAAAATGGCATCCACAATCAGTTTTACTTCATGAAGGCATTCAAAATACGCCATCTCGGGCTGATACCCGGCTTCGACAAGCGTCTCGTAACCAGCACGGATCAATTCGCTTAAGCCGCCGCAAAGAACCGTTTGTTCACCGAAAAGGTCGGTCTCGGTTTCTTCCTTAAAATTAGTTTCAATCACGCCGGCCCGCGTTCCACCAATGGCTTTGGCATATGCTAGGGCCAGTTTTAAAGCCTGGCCGCTTGCATTCTGATAAATGGCCACAAGACAAGGGACGCCGCCGCCTTCAAGGAACTGAGAGCGCACCAATGCCCCCGGGCCTTTGGGTGCCACCATAATCACGTCCACATTTTTCGGAGGCTTAATATAACCAAAATGGATATTGAACCCGTGTGAAAAAAGCAGCGTTTTCCCGGGCTTCAAATGGGACAAAATGCTTTTTTCATAGATTTCGCCCTGTAAATGGTCCTGGGTGAGAAGCTGAATGATGTCGGCATTCTTTGCGGCGGGGTCGGCTTCAACTGGGGTAAATCCGTCCTGCACGGCCAGGTCGTAATTTTTGCCGCCCTTGCGCTGAGCAATGATCACGTCAACACCGGAATCACGCAGGTTTAATCCCTGGCCGCGTCCCTGAATCCCGTATCCCACAATGGCAACTTTTTTGCCTTGAAGGAGACTTAAATCCGCATCCTCATCATAAAATATTTTAGCCATGAACTGATCCTTTCTGGATCCCGGATCGGCCTTCGGCCGTCCGGGATGACAAGTCAACTGCTAACAACTTCTTCTTTTCCGTGCTTCGCGGCCTTCGATTTTGCGGGCGCCTGTTTGGGGGGCGCCGTCAGCTCGGATTGTCTGGATAATGCCACCAGTCCTGTCCGGACCACTTCGATGAGTCCAAAGGGCCTGAGAAGCTCAAGCATGGCATCGACTTTACCTTCTCCGCCCGTGACTTCAATCGCAAGCGACTTGGGGTTCACATCCACAATTTTCGCGCGGAACGTATTCACAATCTGAATGATCTCTCCCCGGTTAGCGGCATTGGCTGAAACCTTGGCAATCACAAGCTCACGGTCAATCATATCCTCTTGCGTTAAATCCACCACCTTAATCACGTCAATGAGCTTATTGAGCTGCTTCATGATTTGTTCTACCACGCGGTCATCGCCATGCGCCACAATGGTCATGCGTGAAACGGTAGGGTCGTCGGTTTCGCCCACGGCAAGACTGTCAATATTAAATCCCCGGGCGGAAAAAAGGCCCGCCACCCGTGCTAACACTCCGAAATGATTTTCCACTAAAACCGAAATGGTATGTTTCATAAACTCTCCTCCTTTAGGCCATGTCCATGACCTGGTCCAACGCGTGGCCGGCCGGGACCATCGGATAGACATTGTCTTCTTTGGCGACCACACACTGAACCACCACAGGTCCTTCGCAAGCCAGCGCCTTCTCAATGGCAGGAACGACTTGATCTTTTTCAGTCACACGAATACCCACGGCACCAAAACCCTCCGCCAATTTGCAAAAATCAGGGTTGGACGGGCCAAGCTGGGAACCTGAATAACGGCGCCGGTAAAAGAGTTCCTGCCACTGGCGAACCATTCCGTGGTGGGAATTGTCCATAATAAAAAGTTTGACCGGGATTTTGTAATAAACGGCCGTGGCAAGTTCACACATCGTCATCTGGAAAGACCCGTCGCCGTCAATACAGATCACCGGCTCATTGGGCCGTCCCAATTTCGCACCGATCGCTGCGGGAAAACCAAACCCCATTGTGCCGAGCCCGCCGGAAGTAATCATGCTCCGGGGCGCGCTGAACTTATACCACTGCGCGGTCCACATCTGGTGCTGCCCCACACCGGTCGTGACAACCGCCTTGTGCTGCGTCACTTCACCGATCATATCAATCACATACTGCTGCCGGATTTCACTGCCGGACTGGTCATATTTTAAGGGATGCTTTTTCTTCCACTCTTCAATCTGGTCAAGCCAGGGGCGCATCTCCCCCCTTTTATCCTTCACAAGCTGATTCAGTTCCTGCAAAATTTCCTTGATATCTCCCACCACAGGGACATCCACGCGAACGGTTTTTGAAATCGAGGCCGGATCAATATCAATGTGAACAATTTTTGCGTGCGGGGCAAAGAGATCGATTTTACCCGTGACGCGGTCATCAAAACGGGCCCCCACGGCAATCAAAACGTCAGAGCCCTGCACCGAATAATTCGCGTAATGCGTTCCGTGCATCCCGAGCATCCTTAACGAAGACGGATGATCTTCGGGAAAAATCCCGAGACCCAGCACCGTGGTTGTAATCGGAATCCCGGTTTTTTCCACCAATTCAAAAATTTCCTTCTGCGCCCCGGAACCGACGGCCCCTCCCCCGACATAAAGGCAGGGACGTTTGCTCGCCATAATCATTTCCGCTGCTTTTTTGATCTGAACGGGGTTGCCTTGGGTGACCGGTTGGTAACTGCGAATATAAACATCCGTTGGGTAATGAAATTCAGCTTCCGCCCGGCTGACATCCACGGGAAAATCAATCAAAACCGGCCCCGGCCGTCCTGTGGAGGCAATGTAAAAAGCCTGTTTAACAGTCTGGGCAATCTCCTCAACATTTTTAATGAGAAAATTATGCTTGGTCACAGAACGCGTAACACCAACCACATCCGCCTCCTGAAAGGCATCGCTTCCGATTGCGGTGGTGGCCACCTGCCCGGTAATACACACAATCGGCGCAGAATCCATATAGGCCGTAGCGAGTCCGGTCACAGTATTCGTCGCACCGGGGCCTGACGTTACCATGCAAACACCGGGCCTTCCGGTTGCCCGGGCATAGCCATCAGCCATGTGGGTCGCGCCTTGTTCGTGACGCACCAGGATGAACTTCAGTTTGGAATCATAAAGAGCGTCAAACGTGGGTAAAATAGCGCCTCCGGGAAGACCGAATACATAGTCCACACCTTCCTTTTCAAGGCATTGAATCATGATTTGAGCGCCGGTCAATTTCATCTTAATCCTTCCTTAAAATGACATTAATGCATTAAACGACAAAGAAATTTTTAATGGCCCTTCGCGATTTCTCTTTAAATGTTTTCTGTGACTTCTCAGCCACCATCCGCCATTTTTCACTTTGATCTTCCAGCCAGGCGATGAACTCTTTCTTAAATTCACTCGACAAAAATTCTTCCCCTTTTTGAAAGCGGACAAGCTTGACGGGGTATCCCTTTTCAACCAGCTTTGCGGCCTCAAGCTCCGTCTGTTGAAAAAGCTCTGTTTGATCCTCTTTCAAGGCCACAAAAAAAGGCAATTGCCGGACCGGGCTTGTTTGAAACTGCATGATCTTTTGCAAACGCCCTGCCCAGGATCCGGCCAGGAGGCCCACCGCTGAAAATTCCTCAGGATAATTAATCCCAAGGTACGCGGCATAATTAGCTCCGCTGTCCTTACCCACCAAAAATATTTTTTTTTGGTTCACAGGGTATTGGTTGACCACAAGCGCTTTCAGTTGAAAAAACCAGTGGTCCCAATCAAACGGAACATCTTCAATCCGTTCCATGACCGGTGCAAGCACGATCATGCTTTGGCGCTTGGCAATACTGGTCCAAAGTTCAATGTTTTTCTCAGGGGATTCCCCTTGATTCGGGATAGAAATGATTAAAGGATATTTTTGTTCAGGCTTTAAGGTGGGCGGAACAAAAATATAAACCGGATAACCAAAATCCTTAAGCTCTATTAACCCCGTTTCAACTTCTCCCACAAAAGTATCTGCCTTAATCGGCAAAGGGGTAAATCCGATTAAAAATATAAAAAAAAGGACAAGAAAATGCCTCTTTCGTATTTTTTTTCTCACTAAGAAAATCCTCATAGAATTTTTGGGGACTTACGCCAAATTGACGTAACTGCCTGAAAAGACAGGGCTTATTATAAACATATGCCCTTCAATGTCAACGGAGGAAACCAAAATCTTAAGGAATAAGAAGGACAAAAAAGGGGGAAGAGGGAATAAAAGGGACTGAAAACCCATTGCACCATAAAGAGTTGAGAGAAAAATCCTTCTTTTTCCCTTTTCTTCCCTATTATTCCTTTTTTCCCTTATTAAAGAGGATTATTTGGAGACTTTCAGGGTTTCAAGCTTCTGGGTAAGCTGCCTGGCGCGCTCCGTAATTTCAGCCCAGTTATTGGCGCGGACAAGGGCCTTATCAAAGAGGGTCTTATCAAAAGAAACCGCAATGCTGTATTTTAGATAATCCGAAGCAGCTTCTAAAGGGATATCGCCGGCTGCCGCAAGTTTCAGAAACGGAAAAGGTCCCCGCAAAGCCCTCACATAAGCCGGACCGCCGAGAAGAGGAGCCGGATACACCTGGATGAGATCCACTCCCAAGTGGTGGGCATGAACCGCCTCTGTCGGCGTCATGATTCCCTGGATCACAAACACATCGTTGTGCTTTGCCACATTGACTACTTCCGGATCCAGGTAGGGACTTGCAATAAATTTAGCTCCGGCATTAATGGCGCGTTGAGCCATTTCACCGTCCGTGACGGTTCCTGCCCCGAAAAGAAAACCTTCCTTTTTCGAGTAGGTCTCAAAAAGTTTCGTCGCCTGCGCCGTCTGCATTGATATTTCAAAAAGATGAAAACCTCCATCCGTCGCAGCTTTGATCATGGCTTCGGCATCGCTTGAAGAACTTGAGCGTATCACCGCAATCCATTTATAATCGTCAAACCATTTAAAGGCAGGATCCATTTTTTAAAAAGTCCTCGCTTTTTTAATTTGTTCTAAGGCGGTTGAATTATAAAAGTCCCCCAGGGCAGAGTCAATGTCAAATCGCAAAAAAATCATGTTTTTTTGGGTTTTAAGACGCTCAAAACACTTTCCTTGATGCCTTTTTCAGTTTCGATGCGCCGAATTTCATCGCGGTAACGCGCCGCTTTGTCAAACTCGAGCGCACGCGCAGCGCTTTCCATTCTTATTTTAAGAAACCCGATATAATTTTTAAATTCATGTTCCTCACGGCTTTCTCCCACAACTTCCGAAACAAAAACCTCAGCCTGTTTGAACCGTTCAATACCCTCCTTGATTTCTTTTTGAATCGAGCGCGGAGTAATCCCGTGTTTGTGGTTATATTCGGCCTGAAGCTGGCGGCGCCTCGCGGTTTCCCGAATGGCTTTTTTCATTGAATCCGTCATTTTATCGCCGTACATGATGACCTTGCCGTTAATATGACGCGCGGCCCGGCCTGAGATTTGAATGAGCGACACATCGCTTCTTAAAAAACCTTCCTTGTCTGCATCCAGAACAATCACCAGCGACACTTCCGGTAAATCCAGGCCCTCGCGGAGAAGATTAACCCCGATCACGCAATCATATTTTTGAAGCCGGAGGTCACGAAGAATTTCAACCCGCTCAAAGGCGTCGAACTCCGAATGAAGGTAATGGCCTTTGATCCCCACCTCCCGAAGGTAGCGGCTGAGGTCCTCGGCCATTTTTTTAGTGAGCGTCGTAATCAGCGTACGTTCGTTCTTCTTGGCCCGGGCCTTGATCTGTGCAATCAAATCGTCGATTTGCCCCTCGGTTTTCCGAACCTCAATTTCCGGATCCATTAATCCTGTGGGGCGGATGACCTGCTCCACGTACTGCTCCCCGCGCTGCATTTCATAAGGACCGGGTGTCGCGGAAACGTAAAGAATTTGTTCAAGTTTTTTTTCAAACTCGGGAAAGCGCAAAGGGCGGTTATCGAGCGCTGAGGGCAGACGAAACCCGTGTTCCACCAAAACTTTCTTGCGCGAAAGATCCCCTTGATACATTCCCCGGAATTGTGGGATGCTCTGATGAGATTCATCAATGATCGTCAAAAAATCCTGCGGGAAATAATCAAGCAGCGTGTACGGCGTGGAACCAGGCTCGCGGCCGGAAAGGTGCCTTGAGTAATTTTCGATGCCGGAACAATACCCGACTTCCCGAAGCATCTCAAGATCATAACGGGTTCTTGATTCAATCCGTTTAGCTTCAAGGTCCTTGCCCTCCCCGGTCAATTCCTTCACCCGCCAGGCCAGCTCTTCACGAATGGATTGAATGGCTTTCTCCAAACGGTCGGAGGAAGTGACAAAGTGCTTGGCCGGATAAATGGCAAGCCGGTCAAACTCCTTTAAAGGTTTGAAGTGAACGCGGTCAAGAAGCGTAATCCGACAAATTGTTTCCGCGTCAAATTCAATACGGTGCGGATTTTCTCCGTACGAAGGAAACAAATCCACGCAGCCGCCCCGGACCCGGAACGTGCCGCGCTTCAGTTCTGTTTCCACCCGTTCATATTGAAGGCCGACAATGCCGGCCAAAAACTGATCACGGTCAAACGTCTGTCCCTTTTCAATCTGGATCAAAAGCCCCTGCCAGTCTTCCGGAGCGCCAAGACCGTAAATACAGGAAACACTTGCAACAATAATACAATCCGGGCGGGAAAGAACCGAGCTTGTGGCCGAAAGCCTCAGGCGGTCAAGGTCGTCATTAATGGAGGCGTCTTTTTCGATATAGGTATCGCTGTGGGCAATGTAGGCCTCAGGCTGATAATAATCGTAATACGAAACAAAATATTCGACCGCATTTTCTGGAAAGAACTCTTTGAATTCGGAGTAAAGCTGGGCCGCAAGCGTTTTGTTGTGGGAAATGACAAGAGTCGGTTTGCCGAGTTGGGCAATGGCGTTGGCCATCGTGAAGGTTTTGCCGGAGCCCGTGACACCGATCAACACTTGCTCTTTTTTGCCGGCCTTGAAACCTTCCAAAATCTTTCGAATCGCCTCGGGCTGATCTCCCTTTGGCGTCATATCGGAAGTTAGATTAAAAATAGCCATATATTATTATAGTACCCTCCAAACATTCCTGCAGTCCTACGAAAACGTTCGGGCTACAAATGAATACCGGTTTGAGCAGCCCTCACTCGGCTTCGCCCTTATTCCCCATTTCCATCGGGAATAAGGGCTCAGACGTTTCTTGAGGCCTGCAGGAATGTTTGTTTTTTTAGACAAAACTGATTGCTAGGAGCGAATGGCGCAGGATTCGTGCAAGACTTAGGCGAGATCACCAAGGGGAAACGACGGCCCCGCAGGGGAACGGCGAGGGGCCCCTGGTGAATCGCCTTTAGTTCTTGCCGAATCCAAAGCCGTTGAGCGAATAGCATCAGTTTTGTCTTAAATATTTGGCAAAATACTCACAAGACAAGAAGGGAGAAATCAATGGATTTGACGGAATGGGTCAGGGCTCCGATGGAAATCCAGTCGACACCAAGCGCCGCATAATGAGCCACATTATCAAGCGTAATTCCCCCCGAGGCCTCTAGAATAATCTCGGGATGCGAATGGCGCGTCATCTGCACACCCTTATGCAAAGCCGCGGGTGAAAAATTGTCAAACAAGATAATCCGCGGAGTGAGTTTCAAGGCTTCTTTCAACTCCTTAAGGTTTCGCACCTCAATCTCAAACTGCCCGCGAAATTTTTCCAGCTTTTCCCAATCGGCGTGGCGCCGGTGATTTTCCTTAATCAGGATGCGGTCATACAATCCCATCCGGTGATTTTTCCCTCCGCCCATGCGGACGGCGTATTTTTCAATTTCTCTCCACAAAGGGGTGGTCTTTCGCGTATCCAGAATAAACACCGGGTATTTTTTGACCCGGTCAACATATTCGCGGGTCTTCGCAGCAATCCCGGAAAGATGTCCAATAAAATTAAGTAAGGTTCTCTCCACTTTGAGGATCGACGCCACCGGGCCCTCCAATTCAATCACCGGTTTATTCTTTGAAAACCGCTCGCCCTCCCTCACGGGAAATTTCACCTTGACCGAAGGGTCCAGAAGGCGGAACAATTCGCAAACAACGGGCTCGCCGCAGAGAATACCGGCTTCGCGCGCCACCACCACGGCTTTGCCTTTTGCTTTCTTTGAAATCAGGATATCAGTTGTTTTATCGCCAGTCCCGATATCTTCGTCAAGGGCCGTCTTTAAAAGATAACGGGTTTTCTCGGTCAATATAAATGGAATGCGGGAATAGGACTTGTGATTCATAAAATCTCCCTGATTTTTTCGGCCGGCCTCGCAAGAATAGCACGGTTTCCTTTTTCCGCAATGGGACGCTGAATCAAATCCGGATGCTTGACCATGAGGTCCAGGATTTTGTCTTCAGTGAGCTCTTTTTCAACCAGTTTGAGCTCCCTATAAACCGGCTCCTTTTTGCGCAAAAGTTCCGAAGCCGGCATTTTCATTTTGTTTAAGAGTTCTTTAAGTTTTGTTTTGGATAAAGGATCCACATAATAATTCACGGCGTCGAAATCCACGCCGCTTTCTTTTAAAACGTTATACACCTGGCGGCAGGTGGTGCAGGTGGGTTTCTGATAAATCGTGATTTTAGACATGCTCTTCCCCTTTCCGTATTGAAACCTTCAATTGGCGTATCATTTCTTGTTTACGTTCATAAAGCGATTGTTCCAAACCCACGGGATAAACCGACGGGTTCTGAAGGCGCCTGACTCCGGGATTAAATTTCTCAAGACCGGTTTTGACGCTTTTTCTTATCTCGTGGATGCCCGGAGAATCGTAAACTTTTTTTCCTTTTTTAAAGACCGGCACAAGAAGATCGGCAAAAGCTTGTGATTTTTTCATGGCGTTACGGTTTGAAGCTTTTTCCAAATCCACCAACACGGCATCTCCTGGCAAAGGCGTTGAGATATCGTAAATCATATCGGCCAGATTTTCTTTTTCGTTAAAAAACCTTCTCACCTGATGAATGCCCGGGCTTGATATTTTGCTGGGGTCATCCGAAAGCTTCATTTTATATTTCCATTCACCTGATTCAGCCTTCACGGCCGTGAGTTTGTAAATCCCGCCAAGCGCGGGCTGGTCATAGCCTGTGACAAGCTTGGTGCCCACCCCCCAGGTTACAATTTTTGCGCCCCGGTTTTTAAGGTCGGAAATCACCGTTTCGTCCAACTCATTACTTCCGATAATCCTTGCCTCAGGAAAACCTCCCTCATCCAAAATCTTTCGAGCGCGTATACTTAAATCCCCCAAGTCTCCGGAATCAATCCGGATCCCGAGCATTTCATGCCCTTCGCGCTTCAGCCATTTTCCCACAAGAACGGCATTGCGCACTCCCTGGACCGTGTCGTAGGTATCCACAAGAAAAACGGAGTGGTCAGGCCAGGCTTTGGCATACGCCTTAAAGGCTTCAAGTTCGGTGTCAAAAAACATAACCCAGCTATGCGCATGCGTTCCTTTGACGGGGATGCCAAACATCTTGCCGGCCAAAACATTGGACGTGGAATCACAGCCTCCGATATAGGCAGCCCGGCTTGCGGCTAAGGCTCCGTCAATCCCCTGCGCCCGCCTGAGCCCGAATTCAATGACGGGTTCTCCACAGGCGGCCATCGAGACCCGCGCCGCCTTTGTGGCAATCAGCGTCTGGAAATTGATCATATTAAGAAGCGCCGTCTCAAGCAGCTGGCACTGAAGCACCGGGCCCCGGATTCGCATCAAAGGCTCGTGAGCAAAAACAACCGTTCCTTCCGGAACGGCATCAATATCCCATTGAAACTTCATCTTCGAAAGTTCAGTCAGGAACTTTTTTTCAAACAAGGGCGTTACGCCCTTTCCTTTTAAAGAGGCAAGATAATCGATATCGGTTGGGTCATAACGAAAATGCTCAAGGAAGTCGGTCACATACCCGAGGCCGCAGGCAATGGCAAATCCCCCTTGGAAAGGATTTTCACGAAATGAAAGTTCAAACACGGCCTCTTGTTGGTGAACGCCGTTTTTCCAATAGCCGTAAGCCATGGTGAGTTCGTAAAAATCGGTGAGAAGGGCAAGCGGTTCAGTATGCAGTAAGGTACGGTGCTTCATCGCGTGGGACGAATTATAAACGGGATCCTTCCCCGAATCAACGAAAGCTCATCTTCGACATTGATCCCGTGACCAACTAACACGCTAACAGACAGGGCCTGCCACCAACGGGCCCCCCAGGACTCGTCTGTTTTGTGACTCTTAAGGATCAAGGACAAGAAAGGATTGGGTTGCCGGGAGCGAATCGCGCAGGATTTGAGAAAGACTTGGTTGCTGTGTCCGGAGGGGAAGCGACGGCCCCCGAAGGGGGAACGGCGAGGGCCCCCCGGCACAGCAACCTTAGTACTTTCCAAATCCGGAGCGCTTGAGCGAACGGCAACCTCATCCTTTTGCTCTTTTAATCGCTTAATCGTGCGACCGTTAATTAAGGATCATAATGCTCAAGGGAAAAAACCCCGGCAAGGAACAGGGTAAAAACAACGGCGCTAGCGAAAGCATGCGGGAACGTCATCACGATCATTCGAAGATCCCCGGTACCAAGTGCGGTCAGAAAAATAATCATCCCTAAAGAGCCGCCCAAAAGAGTGCTTGCCATCACCACCGCAAGGGTTCTAAGCCGGTGAGCTTCAAAGCTAATTTTCATCTTATGAAGCCAACCTGAATGGGTATGCGCTGAAAAAATGGTTGCCATTTTCATCACCCCCCTCTTCTATAAGAATATCACAAGATCAATTCAGTGGCGGGCCACTGAATTGACAGGGAGCCCGATTAATTCTGTTTTTCGCGGATGTTCCCGACAAAAAAAGACTTTTGCCCAAAAACGGCGTTATTGGCAAAAATCCGGAACTCGTACTCGCCGGGGTTGGGAAAGGCGATACTTCTGAGATGAAACACCAGTTCGTGGGTCGCAAGCGGGCTTTCAATCGCAACATCCTTGGGGACTTCGTTTTGTCCAATGACTGTGTTGGTTTTTAACTCCACCAGTTCCAGGCGGAACCTGAAGCTGCCTTGCGCGTCGGTGAGTTTGATGTAAACGGACAAAGAGTGATGCACGCAGGGAAACCGCGCGGCCTGAATGTTTTCGAAAATGCCGATCAAGCTTTTTTTGTGCGTGCCCTGCTCAGTAAGCACATAATCACAGACGAGCATCGCATTGGCTTTTGGAACCGGTGTCATTTTGAACTCTTGGCTAATTCTTCATCCGGCACTTTAAAACACCAATGCTTCCAGATGGATACTTTCACCGGCGGAGAATACTGGTAGTTGGGAAGGGTGTCTTCCCGCATAAAAAAAATTTCAAACTGCTCCAGCTGTTCGTCTCCCTTGTGGCGCTCATTCCAGTCACGGCACAAATATTTGCCGTAATACTGGCGGTGAGGCGCGTGCTCCCGAAGCCATAAATTCATCATATATTTTCGCCACCGCTCCATTTTATAGGTGTAGGCGACGAGCCCGGGTTTTTCCCATTTTACAGGGCCGCCGTCGGTAAAAACATCTACCTCTTTCCCGTTCTTGAGTTTTCCCGGGATAACATACCAGCCGTCATCGGTCAGGGGCGGCGAAAACATGGCCCACTGCTGGTCAAGGTAAAGCGTCATGCCATACCCATGAAGCGATTTGGGCATGGCTACTTTAGGAAAAACATTCCCTATATTCCACCAGAGGATAAAGAGCAGCGACGCGCCGGCAAAGAGATTGGCAAACCAAACAGGTCGTACCGAAATGAAATGCCGGGACTCATAGGCCAATTTTTTAAAAAAGGCACTGAGATCAAACTTCAGGACTTGGGTAACAAGGCGCCGGGAAAGCAGCCAATCCCAAATCGAAGAAGGTAAAAAAGGAAGCACGGCAATGGAGCAAACCCATGGGAACGGTCCCAAAATCATGCAAGCGTTAAATCCCATATGCATAGCTATAAAACCCAAGACCCCGTAAAAACGAAAGGTGGCATTGGCAACAGGCGAGAGAAGTAAAAAAGGCCCCAACCCCTCAAAGAGAATAACCATATAATTAAGAACAGTGACCAGCACCGGAAATTTTAGAACCCAATATCCCAACGGCGTTGTGAACTGATCCACATTTAATGCCCGGTAAACTCCCTCTGCCTGCTTCCACCAAACCAAAAAAGCATTTCCTGTCATTTTATGTAAAAAAGTAAACCAATACACAAAAGCCACTTGCAGGAAAAATCCTGCTGAGCCCATAGAAAGAAATGGTTTTGAGAGCTTTGCGGGAAAGTTTCCTCCCACCCAGCAGCGGTCGAGAGAAAAAGAGGCCCCGAGCGGCAAAAAGAGACTCCAAAAAAGAAGCTGGTGAAAATAAATGTCTCCTGCCTGAAGCACCATAACGTTACGGTTATGAAGCGAGACCATAAAAAACCAGCATAAAAATGTTGCAAGCGCTGTACGGTAGCCCAAAAGAAGCATGAGTGCGAAAAGACCATTAAGAATAAACAACACTGCCTGGAACCAGGCCTTGCCGTTTGCATAATAAATGGAAATTCGCCAGGGAGAAGAAAACGATTCAAGCAAGGGGCCGCGCGGAAGCATGCCAAAATCCGTATAGTGAGCGCGGAGGCTTGTGGCACGCACTATAAGATCAAAAATTATAAGAAGAGCTAGTGCAATGCGGAATAAAGCTAAAGATCGGGGATCAACACTGAAAAGCTCTTGAAGTTTTGTGAAAAAGAAAGGCTTGGCCTTCAAGGCAGGAGAACGCCGCTTATTAAGATTTTGTAGGTTCCTGGAGAAAACCAGGCCGGGGTTCAGTCAGGTCTTCTGGAGCAGGAGTATTTTTATCAGCCGTGGCATCACGATCAACAAGTTGAAGATCGGCTTTCACATCGCGAGACTCTTGATTTTTTTTCCCAAATTTACAGCCTGAAAAATTAACTAATGCCGCATACAGGATTAATATAACTAAGAAAAATCTCAAGTTCATTTTAATTATGTCCCTGAAGCAGCCTTTGTCCCACCTGAGCCGCTTGAAGCTTGTGTTCCGCCAGAGCCGGAGGTGTCACTTGCCGCCTGTGTCCCACCCGAACCACTGGTATCACTTGCGGCCTGCGTTCCACCCGAACCGCTGGTATCACTTGCTGCCTGTGTCCCACCCGAACCACTGGTATCACTGCCGCCTGAGGAATCGCTGCCTGCCTGGGTTGCCGTTCCTGTTCCGGAATCAACTCCGGTCCCCGTAGCGCTTCCGCTGCCTGTACCACCGGTATCACTTGCAGCTTGTGTCCCACCCGAACCACCGGTATCACTTGCTGCCTGCGTCCCTTGAGTCCCGCCAGTATCACTTGCTGCCTGTGTCCCTTGAGTCCCGCCAGTATCACTTGCTGCCTGTGTCCCTTGAGTCCCGCCAGTATCACTTGCTGCCTGTGTCCCTTGAGTCCCGCCAGTATCACTTGCTGCCTGCGTCCCTTGAGTCCCGCCAGTATCACTTGCTGCCTGTGTCCCTTGAGTGCCGTTACCTTGCGTATCTGTTTTCCCAGTGCTTGAACCGCTTCCTCCACCACCGTGGTGTTCTTCCTCACCCTTTGGCGGTTCAATCCTTGGAATATTGTGTCCGTCAATATCCGTGTCAAAATTCTCAGGAAAATCGGCTGGCCCTTGGTTGGGATTAGGATCATAACTTAATTTGGACAAAGCGCTTGTAGCCTGGTCCGCCTGCTGGTCATTATTCGCAGCCATGGTAAGGCAGACAGGAATCACAACAAACAGAACAAGAAAAAGAATTAAAATTCCAAGATTGGTTTTGGTTTTCTTTGACATTGTTTTTCTCCTAAAGATCAAATTGGTAAATTCTAAGCAGGGAAATACGCGCAAATATTAATACTGAAACAAAAGAACGGCTCCCCCGATTTGACGGTCATACTGGAAGATATCGTTCTTATTATTGGCATTGATATAGCGGTAATAAGCCTGGACAGCCCAATGACGGCTGATAGGATAGGTGAGCCGGACAAGAAAACTCCAGTCATTATTGAGCCGGGCATTGGGTTCCAGGAAATAAACCTGGGAATCAAAGTGATAGTAATTGGCTGCCGTAAATTCTCCGATAAGTTCCAGCGTCAGATCCTTTAAAATGCGAACCCCGTCCCAAACCGGTGTCCGAAACCCCACTTGAGCCGTATGTCCGGTGCGGTCAAAATTATTTCCTTGTGTGGAGGCTGTATCCAGAATGTAAGCCGCAAAAACGGAGCGCCTGAAGTTTGAAAAATAAAAAGTGTGAACAATGCCGGTTGACGTATATTCCCCGTCGCGGGAAGTGATGTCAGGGAGGTAACCGTCCGGGCCGAATTCATAATGGGTATATTTTGTAAATACTTCCGTCTGGGTCCTTTTGGTAAAACGAACCTTCACATTGCTCATGACTTCATTACCAATCGAAAACATGCTCCCGTTCAAAAATCCCCAGGGAAGGGCATACCGAAGGCCCAGAATAACTTCCTTGCCAAACCAATTCGTAATGTATTCATTCCAGATCCAGAATTCCTGAAAGGTATAGTTAAACTCATTCAGGCTGTCATCATGCAAAGACTGACTTACTTTATAACCTATGTAGGAATTGAATTTACCCCGCTCAAGCCAGTTGTAATAGCCCCCGAGTGAAAGATAATAACGAAAAGCATTCGGGTCCGTAGAAAAACTAATGGCCTTATCATTGGGCTCAAGAGGAACGTTGGAATCATATTCAAACCCTACGGAACCAAACACATTCCAGCGTTTGGGCTTGGGGAAAAACTTTTTGGGGCGCATCAGGGAAATAGCCCTCTTGGCAGCGCCTCCGTAATAACCTTCCGAATCAAGACGTAAAACCTCTTGGACTTGCGCTTCAGCCTGCTTATCGTCGCCCTTGGCATAATAAGCTCGCGCGAAGAAATAATGCGTGGCGGCATTATCCGGATCAAGTTTCACGGCAATTTCAAAAGCTGAAATGGCCTCGTCGTATTGACCGAGAAGAGTCAAGGTCATGCCAAGGTAACGGTAGATAAGAGGATCTTCGGGATACGTTTCCGACAGCTGCCTGAATTCGCTAAGGGCTTGGCCATGATCCCCTTTTTTAAAGGACTGGACAGCCGGGGTTTTGAGGAACTCGTCAATAGAAATTCTATTTTGAGACTCTTGGGCAACGGCAGGAAGGAGAAAGCTCAGGATCAAAAAAAGAGAAAATAGAAATCTCGCGGGATAAAGCGAAAGTATTTTTTTAAGTTTGTTCTTCATAGACTCGGGCGAAGTATAAATCAGCTCCCTTTTTTTTGCAAACATTTTTTAAAAAAATTTTCGTCTTCAAAAAAGGCCTAAAAGTTTTTTGTGGGAGCGGAGGATTTTCTCCGCATCGCCGAGCTTCTGCCTTTCATTTTCCACAACGGATTCGGGCGCGCTTTGGACAAAGCTTTCATTAGAAAGCTTCTTACGGATAGATTCGACCCATTGCTCGGTTTCCTTAATTTTTTTTATGAGCCTCTCCCGTTCCTTCTGGGGGTCTACCACCCCTTCAATGGAAACAAATACTTCAAAATCAGCATACGCGTTTCCGACGAAAGACTTATTTTTCTCAAACCGGCTTTCTATTCTTAAGCTTTCAAGCCGTCCGAGTTTTTTAAGCTCTTCTTCAAAATCCTGAAAAGTTTTCCGGACCTTTCCTTCAGGGCTCGCAATGATGACGGCAAGGGTTTTGTTGGGCGCAAGTTCAAGGCGCGTCCTGAAATCACGGATCCCTCCCACAGCCTGCTGGAGCCAGCAAATCGCTTTTTCAGCTTCCGGATCCTGGAATTGCTGGCCAGCCTGATACGGCCAGGGCGCGAGCATCAAAGACGCGGGCCAATCTTTCCCGCCCTGAGCCATTTCTTTTAACTTGCTCCAAATTTCTTCAGAGATAAACGGCGCGAAAGGATGAAGGAGCCTTAAGATTTTTTCTAAAACGTAAAAAATAACCCGCTGGGCCGTCTCGCGATCTTTGGTTTGCTCACCTGTTAAAGCGGGTTTCACGAGTTCAATATACCAGTCACAAAAATCATCCCAGATAAAGTGATAAAGTTCGCTTGATCCTTGAGCAAGGCCGAAGGACGAAAGGTGCTTTTCAATTTCAAAAGTCACGGCTTCAAGCCGGGAAAGAATCCAGCGATGAGGAAGTGCAAGCAAAAGGTCTTTGTCATTCCCGCGCCCGCCAAACATCGCGGCGGGTCCGTCCTTCTTTTTGGCGGACAAGCGGGAATCCAAAACTTTGGATCCCCGATAAAAACATTCGGGGATGACAGTTTTCCCCTCTTTGAAGTCCTCCAAATTTATCAGCACAAAGCGGGCCGCGTTCCAAATCTTATTGGTAAAATTTCTTCCGACTTCGAATTTTTCCCGTGAAAGATACACATCCTGGGCGCTTAACATGATCATGCTATAGCGCAGCGCATCGGCTCCGATTTCGTCGATCACTTCAATCGGGTCAATCGCATTGCCCAGAGACTTGGACATTTTTATGCCGCTTTGGGCGCGAACGGTTCCGTGTATATAAATCCGTGAAAAAGGAACTTCTCCCTTGAACTCAAGGCCCGCCATAATCATCCGGGCCACCCAGAAAAAGATAATTTCAGGCGCGGTTACAAGATCGGACGTCGGATAAAAACGCTTTAAATCTTCGGTTTGATCCGGCCACCCGAGGGTTGAAAACGGCCACAGCCAGGAAGAAAACCACGTATCCAAAACGTCCGGATCCTGACGCAGATTTTGGGAACCGCAAGCCGGGCATTGCCTGGGCGTTTCCCGGCTGACAATCAATCCTTCCTGCCCCGTGTCTCTTGCCCCTTGCCCCGCGCACGCGTCACAATACCAGACCGGAATCTGATGCCCCCACCAAATCTGACGCGAAATACACCAGTCGCGGATATTCTTGAGCCAGTTCGTATAAACCTTGGTCCAGCGGTCCGGATAAAATTTTGTTTTTCCCTCTTCGTGCGCCTTCAGGGCTTTTTCCGCAAGCGGCTGCATTTTGACAAACCACTGCTTGGAAAGGTAGGGTTCGATCACCGTGTTACAGCGGTAGCAATGCCCCACGGCATGAAGATGCGAATCGCGCCGGACAAACAAACCTTGCGCTTCCAAATCCTCAATGACTTTTTTTCGCGCTTCAAAACGGTCGAGGCCTTTGTACGGGCCGCCGTTTTCATTCACGGTTGCGTCCGGATTGAGAATGTTCAATTCGGGGAGGTTGTGCCGTTTGCCCATTTCAAAGTCATTGGGGTCGTGCGCGGGCGTGACCTTCACCATCCCGGTTCCGAATTCGGGGTCCACAAACGCATCGCTGATCACACGGATTTCGCGCTCAATTAATGGAAGGATGAGTTTTTTACCGATCAGGTGTTGATATCTGGGGTCCTCAGGGTGGACAGCCACGGCCGTGTCTCCGAGCATGGTTTCGGGGCGCGTAGTGGCAATCACGATATGATCTTCACCCACTTTTTCGGCTTTTCGACCCGCGCCTGCCACCGGGTACTTAATGTGATAAAGCCCTCCCTGAACTTCCTTATGTATGGATTCTTCATCCGACAAAGCCGTCTGGCAGCGCGGGCACCAATTAATAATATAGTTTCCCTGATAAATGAGGCCCCGTTCATAAAGCGTGACAAAGGCTTCGCGCACAGCCCGAGAAAGTCCCTCATCCATTGTGAAGCGCTCGCGCGACCAGTCGCAGGAGGCCCCAAGGCGCCGGAGCTGACGTGTGATGGTGGAGCCGTGTTCTTCTTTCCATTTCCAGACTTCTTCCAGGAATTTTTCGCGGCCCAGATCGTGGCGCGTCTTTTTTTCTTTGGCGAGTTTTTTTTCCACCACATTCTGCGTGGCGATCCCGGCATGATCCACGCCCGGCACCCAAAGCGTATCCAGGCCTTTCATACGGTTCCAGCGGATCAGGATGTCCTGGATGGAATTATTGAGGGCGTGCCCCATATGCAGGATGCCCGTCACATTAGGAGGCGGGATCACAATGACGTAGCGGCCGCCGTGAGACGCATTTCCTTCGCGGTCGCTTTTCGGGCGGAAGTAACCTTGCGCTTCCCACAGGGAATACCAGCGCGCTTCCACATCCTGAGAGTTATAACGGGGAGCCAGATTGACAGCAGACATATTATGCGTGAAACGTGAAGCGTGAAGCGTGAAGCGAATAAAATAAATCAGTCGCGGCAAAAAATACGGCTAAACGACTCATAATTTTTTAATCAAGTTACGAAGCATACGCTGCTCGTGGTCTAATTTTTCTAATAATTGCATTTTATTTTGTGGAGTGCCCAATCCCAAGTCAAAACTTACTTCTATTTGCGTCTCAAGCTCAGCACAAGAACCCAAAGCAACATAAAGGAACTGGCGATACTCACGATTATGATAGCGGTTGAATCCTTCTGAAATATTGGATGATATGGAGATCGCGGCTCGACGCATCTGCGAAATGAGTCCGTATAATTCCTCTTTGGGAAATTCTTTTGTGATCCCGTAAACTTGAACAGCGATCTCCTTGCCCAATTTCCACACATCTAAATCTCTGAAATTCCTTATTTTTTCTGCGCTCTTAATCATTCGCTTCACGCTTCACGAGATACGCTTCACTATCCTTTTAGCAGTTTGTATTCGATGGCTTCGACGAGGGCTTTCCAGCTGGCTTCGATGATATTTTCATGCACGCCCACGGTTGTCCATGTTCTGTCTTTATCCTGGAACTCGATAAACACGCGCACCTTGGCCGCGGTTCCTGCCTCCGAGTTGACGACGCGGACTTTATAATCCGTCAGATGAATTTGATCAATCACAGGATACGCGGGGCAAAGGGCTTTGCGCAACGCCTTGTCCAGCGCATTGACAGGCCCGTCGCCTTCAGCCACTTCAAAATGTTCTTTCCCTTTGGCCAGGATCTTGACTTCCGCGACAGACACCGGAGCCGGATTGCCGATATTTTCCGCCCGCACCGCCACGGATTTCACTTCAAAGAACGGCTTGTACCTGCCTAAAAAGCGGTGCAAAAGAAGCTCGAAACTCGCTTCCGCCGCTTCAAACTGGTAACCTTCGTTTTCAAGCCGCTGGACCTCGGTCAAAATCTTTCTTGTTTCCGGAGACTCTTTATCCAGCCGGATCTGAAGCTCCTTAGCTTTGAGAGTCACATTGCTTTTACCGCCGAGTTCGGAAACAAGATAACGCCTGTGATTACCGATTAAGCGCGGATCCATATGTTCATAGGTTTTGCGGTTTTTGAGCATCGCATTAATATGAACGCCGCCTTTATGCGCGAAGGCCGCGCGGCCCGTGAAAGGCTGATTATTTTCAAGCGGCATATTCGCGATTTCAGCCACGTAATGCGAAACCTGCGTCAGCATCTTAAGTTTTTTTTCCGGCATACACGGGCGGTTCATTTTAAGCTGCAGGACAGGGATGATACTTACAAGATTCGCGTTGCCGCACCGCTCGCCGTAGCCATTGATCGTGCCCTGCACCAGGACGCAGCCTTCTCCCACCGCTTGGATGGAATTGGCCGCGGCAAGTTCGGCATCGTTGTGGCAGTGAATTCCCAAAGGCGTCTTGACCGAGCGCTTCACGCGCACAATTGCCCGGCGGATTTCATGAGGAAGCGAGCCGCCGTTGGTGTCACAAAGTGTCAGGTTATCGGCCCCGGCACGCGCGGCCTGCTGCAAGGATTTAATCGCGTAATCGGGATTGGCTTTGAACCCGTCAAAAAAATGCTCCGCGTCGTAAATCACTTCAAGCTTCTTGGATTTAAGATAAGCGACTGTTTCATAAATCATTAAAAGATTCTCTTTTAAGGAAGTCCTGAAAACCTCGGTGACGTGCAAATCCCAGGATTTTCCGAAAATAGTGACGGCCCGGGTTCTTGCCTCAAGCAGGGCTTTCACATTGGCGTCATCACTCACACGGGTGTGAGCGCGGCGCGTGGAGCCAAAGGCCACAATTTTAGCGTGACGGATCCTGGATTTTTTGATTTCTTTAAAAAAAGCGAGATCCTTGGGGTTGGAGCCCGGCCACCCGCCCTCAATATAATGGATGCCGGACTTGTCCAGGCATTCGGCAATCAGGACTTTATCATGCATGGAGAGGCTGATCCCCTCCATCTGGGTCCCGTCGCGCAGCGTTGTATCGTATAGCAATATCTTCTTCATTTATTTTTTCCCCAAACCAAACTCCTTATGAATTTCCCGGACCGCTGTTTTGCCTTTTTTGCCGTTGACCACGCATGAAATTTTGATTTCGGAAGTGGAAATCATATCAATGTTGATTTTTTTCCGGGCAAGCGCGCCGAACATCTTGGAGGCGATCCCGGAGTGAGACCGCATCCCGATCCCCACCACACTCACCTTGGCAATGTTTTCATCGCAGACAATGTGCTTTGCACCCACTTCATGAGCGGCGGCTTTAACCACCGGCATAGCACGGCCGAGCTCATTTTTAAAAACCGTGAAAGAAATATCCGTCGTGTTCGTTGCCGTCTTATTTTGCACAATCATGTCAATATTGATATTGGCATCCGCAAGTTTTTTAAACACCTTGGCTGCCACTCCCGGCCGATCCGGCACCCTGAAAAGGGTAACCTTTGCTTCATCTTCGGCTAACGCCACTCCGCTGACAACCACGTCCTCCATTTTCTTAGTCTCCTTTGTAATCAAGGTCCCCTCTTCCCGGTTCATCGAGTTCCGGACATAAATAGGAACGTTGAATTTTTTGGCCACTTCCACGGACCTGGAATGCATCACTTTTGCCCCGAGTGAGGCAAGCTCAAGGATTTCGTCATAACTGATTTTTTCAATTTTGCGCGCATCCGGCACCACGCGCGGGTCGGCCGTAAAAATGCCGTCCACATCCGTATAAATTTCGCAATGCCGGGCGGCGAGCGCTTTGGCTAAAGCCACGGCCGTCAGGTCCGATCCGCCGCGGCCGAGGGTCGTGATTTCTCCCGTCTCGGTTTTTCCCTGAAAACCGGCCACAATAACAATGTGGTTGTCCTTTAACGCCTTGCGGATTCTTTCCGCATCGATATCAAGAATCCGGGCTTTGGTATGAAACCGGTCGGTAATAATCCCCACTTGCTGGCCCGTAAAAGAAATCGCCTTCACTCCCAGCTGGTGAATCGCCATCGCAAGCAGCGCGACAGACACCTGCTCCCCGGTTGAAAGAAGCATGTCCATTTCTCTTTCATTGGGCCGCGTACTGATCTGGTGGGCAAGCTCAATCAATTCATCTGTGGTATCCCCCAAAGCCGAGACCACAACAACTACCTGGCTGCCCTGGGTCTTTGCGCGGACGACCCGCTTGGCAACTTTTTTGATGCGCTCGGCATTAGCCACCGAGGAACCGCCATACTTCTGAACAATGAGAGACATAGATTTACTTCGAAAGAAAAAGCGGCATTAATTCAGTAGCTTTATGGACTTTCATTTCCGTGACCTGCGCGGCAGCTTCGGAAAATTTTTCACCGTCATCCGGCATGATATTTTTACCCGCCAGCACAAACGGCACAAAATCCCGGACCTGCTTCTTCATTTTCCAGGGCGCGGCATGACAGGGGGTCACAAGCACGCGGGTATTTTTGGAATGCTCCAGATAATGTTTTACCTTTGAAAGGATATAATAATCCGCGGCCTCAAGCGCCGTGATTTTGCCCCGCAGATCGCCTTCGCGCGAGGCCTCCTCGCAATCCCTCAAATACACACAGACAAAATCTTTTTCTTCAATTGCCTCCAAAAGAAGCTTGGCCTTTTTTTCGTATTGGGCGGAAAGATCACTCACCCCATTGGCTTCAAGCACCGTCAGCCCTGCCAAACGCGCAATACCTTTGGCATAACCTGTATCCGTAATTACGGCCCCTGAACAGCCGAATAAATCGTGAAACTTTTGCATCTGGGGCTTGCGGCCCTGTCCCCAAAGCCAGACCATATTCGCAGGGTTTTCTCCAAGGTCAACCCGGACCTGATTGATTTCATGATCCTGAAGAAGCAGTTTGGCGTCGTACATGAGTTTTTTTAAAAGTTCGCTTCCCGGCCCTTTGGGAAGATGCGCATCAACCGGTTCTCCGAGAACTGCCCGTGGCGAAACCGTTTTTGCTGAAAGCGCCTCAAAACCGTGCGCGTCTTTTAACACCGCAATGTGGCGGTGTCCCGAGCCCGGGAAAAACCGGACAAAATCACTCGCCACTTTTTTATTGAGAAAATTAATCAGGGCCCTGGCTTCTTTGGTGGAAATGCGTCCGGCTGTGGGATCGGCCAGAGTCCCCGCGGACTCCGTAATAAAATTCATCCGGAAAGGGATTTCATTGTCTTCAAGTTTAAGCTCAAGGTTTGCGGCTTCAAGAGGCCCAAGCCCGGTATAAACATGATCTGCGTCAAACCCCATAAGATTCAGAAAGGTCACATCCGAAGAAGGCTCAAGGCGGTCGGAGACAAGTTTGACCTGCCCCAGTTTTCCCATTTTGGCAAAAGCATTCAAATTGGGAATTTTGGCCACTTCAAAAGGCGTCTTTCCGGATAACTCCTCAGCCGGATGATCACTTGCCCCTGAAATCACAATCAAAATATATTTCATGATTCAAGCACCTTTTTAACCGCGTCAAGATGCGGCTCCACGATTTCAATTTTGTCATCAAAGCTCAAACCAAAATCCGGATCTTTCAGGCCCGAACCGGTCAGCGTGATCACAATGCGCGTATTGTCCTTAAAATAATGCCGTTTCGCAAGCTTTACTACACCCGCCACGGCCGCGGCCGAAGCCGGTTCCGCGAACACGCCTTCGCGCTCGGCAATAAACCGGTACGCCTGCGTGATTTCCTGATCCGTCACCGCCTCAATAAGCCCGCCGGACTCATCCCGAGCGGCCAAAGCCCCTTTCCAGCTTGCAGGGTTTCCAATCCGTATTGCCGTGGCAATGGTTTCAGGCTTTTCCACGGGTTTTCCAAGCACAATCGGGGCGGAACCCGCCGCCTGAAACCCAAGCATTTTGGGCAGCACTTCGGATTTTCCCGCTTTCGCGTATTCCTGGTAGCCTTTCCAATACGCCGTAATATTTCCGGCATTGCCCACGGGAATAGCGTGATACTCGGGCGCATCGCCCAAATCATCCACAATTTCAAAGGCTGCTGTTTTTTGCCCTTCAATCCGGTAGGGATTAATCGAATTCACCAGTGTAATTTCTCCTTTGGCCGTTATCGTTTTCACAAGTTCAAGGGCTTGGTCAAAATTTCCATTGATCATGATCACCTTGGCTCCGTAGCGATAAGCCTGTAAAAGTTTTCCTTTGGCAATTTTTCCTTCCGGGATAAGCACAAAACACTTTAACCCGCAGCGCGAGGCGTAGGCCGCCGCCGAGGCTGAAGTATTCCCTGTGGAAGCGCACATTACGGCCTTGGATTTTGCTTCTATGGCTTTTGAAATCGCCATTGTCATGCCACGATCCTTGAACGAACCGGTTGGATTGAGCCCTTCAAATTTATAATAAATGCGGATATTTTTCAGGCCCAGCTCAAGGGGAAGAGCCTCCGCCAGAATAAGCGGCGTGTTGCCTTCATTTAAGGAAATAATCGGGGTCGTGTCCGTGACAGGAAGAAATTCCTGGTAACGTTCAATGATCCCTATTTTTTTGACCGCGTATTTCACGCCTCATTCCCTTCAATCCGGATAAGCTGGGATTTGCCCCGAACAATCGGCGACCGGTCAATGGCCCGGATCGCGTTACGGACATCGGCTTCGTGCGCATCGTGTGTTAAAAGAATCAGTGGCACGGCGCTGCCCGCGCTGCGTTCTTTCTGGAAGCAATCGGAAATACTGATCGAATGGTCCCCAAGAATCCGCGCAATTTTAGCCAGAACGCCCGGCCGGTCCATGACATGGAATCGCAGGTAATACCTGGAAAGAATGGAAGAAATACTTTTAATTTTAAGCGCCCGGCGAACCGCGCGCAAAGGAATGGTTTCTTCCTGATAACGCAGACTGCGTTTTTTAGCGATATCCACCAGGTCCGAAACCACGGCACTGGCCGTAGGCCTTGAGCCGGCGCCCTTTCCGTAAAGTAAAATATTACCCGTTTCGTCGCCTTCGATAAAAATCGCGTTGTTGGAACCATTCACGTTGGCAAGGATATGGGATTTCGGGACAAGGGTGGGTTGCACACGGGCTTCGATCCCTTGAGCCGAGGCCTTGGCGATCGCGAGGAGTTTCACGCGGTATCCAAATGCCTCGGCAAAGGCGATGTCTTCACTGCGGATACGGGAAATCCCTTCGCAGTAAATGTCGCGGAAACGCACTTTCCCGCCAAACGCAAACCGCACGAGAATGGCCAGCTTATGCGCCGCGTCAATGCCCTCAATATCAAGTTTTGGATCGGCTTCGGCAAATCCTTTTTTTTGGGCATCTTTAAGCGCTTCCTCGAAATCCGTATGCTTTTCCGTCATCTGGGTTAAAACATAGTTACTGGTTCCGTTAATGATCGAATAGATAGATTCAATACGGTTCGCTACAAGGCCTTCGCGCAAGGCCTTCATGACCGGAATGCCCCCGCCGACGCTGGCTTCAAAACTCACCCACGCGTGGTTTTTGACGGCAAGCTCAAAAATTTCATCCCCGTATTCGGCAAGTAACGCTTTGTTGGCCGTCACCACATGCTTACCCTGTTTTAAGGCTTCGACGACAAACTGGCGCGCTTCCTTACACCCTCCGATGAGTTCAACCACCACATCCACCGAAGGATCGCGCACAACGTCCAGGGCACGGGAAGTTAAAAGGGATTTTGGGACGTGAATATTTCTTTTTTTTGCAGGATTTTTGACGGCGATTTTGCGGAATTCAAAATCCACGCCGATTTCGTTTGCGAAATAGCTTTTCTTTTCGGTAAGGATCGAATAAAAACCGCTCCCGATTTGGCCCAGGCCCAGTAAACCAATTCTTATTTTTTCCATATTTTGACTCTAACTCAAGATATTAAGAGAAGTTAAGCAAAAAGTTTTCGTAGTATAACTTAGCCCTATTCAAAAAGCAAACAAGCGGAGAAAGAAATTTCAGGTTGACGGATAAGTTATACTATAGATGGTTCATTTGGCATCCTTAAAAAACTTAACATTATCAATCATCGCGGAGGTTTTCAAATGAAGAAGAAATCAGTATTTATCCTGTTTTTGATGTTCGGTTTATCCGTTGTCAACTTAGGCATGGCGCGAAAAGGGATTTATGATGAAGAGGCTCGCGAGGAACAACGCTTGGCTAAGCAGGAGGCAAAAGACGCAAAAGCGGAAGGCCGATCTGTACTTCCTCACCCGGGGCGGGTTGCCGAAGGAGTTAAAGAAGCGACTGTGGATAGCACCACCGGATTTGTTTCTGACACTGTTGAAGGAACAACCGAAGAAGCTCCCGTGAAAGGAACTTTGGAAGGCGCGCGCCTGGGAACGGGGAAGGTCCTGGACAGTACTCTTAAAGGAGCCGTGAAGGTCGCGACTCTGGGTTACGGAGAGCTTAAAAATTACGAAGTTGAAGAACCGGCATCCGGGACAGACGAAACCACCAAAATCAAGATTGGAATTCCCGGCACTTAATCAAGGTGCGCTTCACAGATTGAATTGAAGATCGTAAAGCCGTTTGTAGGTCCCGCCCTGTTTCAAAAGCGATTCACTGGTTCCCTGCTGAACAATACGCCCCGCTTCCAGGACAAGGATCTGATCCGCGCGTTGAATCGTTGAAAGCCTGTGTGCAATCACAAACACCGTTCTTCCCTGCATTAAATTTTCCATAGCGCTTTGAACTTCGCGCTCGCTTTCGGTATCAAGATGCGAAGTCGCTTCATCCAGAATCAAAATGGGTGGATCTTTCAGGATCGCCCTTGCAATGGCAAGCCTCTGCCTTTGCCCTCCCGACAGCTTAAGGCCCCGCTCGCCCAAAGACGTGTCAAACCCTTTTGGAAGTGCTTCGATGAAGTCGCTTGCATTCGCCGCTTCGGCCGCGCGCTTAACGTCTTCAAGACTTGCCTGGGGGCGGCCGTAGGCAATGTTTTCGCGGACCGTGCTGTTAAAAAGAATCGTATCTTGCGAAACAATACCGATCATATCCCGCAGGGAAATAAGTGTCATATCGCGCAGATCAATGCCGTTGATCTTAATCGCTCCTTCGGTTGGGTCATAAAAACGCAGCAGGAGATTTACCAGCGTCGTCTTGCCTGAGCCGCTTGGGCCTACGATCGCAAACACTTCGCCGTGACGCACCCAGAAGTTGATGTCCTTTAATATTTTCTTGGCCGGGTCATACTGAAAACTTATATGATCAAAATGGATATGCTCAAGGGGTGCGGTAAAAGGAATCGCGTGCGGGCGGTTTTGAATGCTCGGCACCGCATCCAGAATTTCAAAAATCCTTGAGCCGCTTGCAATGGACTGCTGAATGGTGCTGTTCACCTTACTGATTTTTTTTAAAGGCTCATAAAAAATAAACAGCGAGCCGACAAAGGCCACAAACCGGTCCGGCGGCAAATGTTTGATTCCAAACCACACGGCAATGGCCGCGCCGACGGCGCCCATAATTTCGATCAGGGGCTTTTGAATAATGGTAACTTTGATTGTTTTTTTAAAAAAATCGAAAACACTTTTATTGATTTGCCGGAACCTTCTAATTTCGTCTTCTTCCCGGTTGAAGGCTTTGACAATATGAATCCCCGATAAGGTTTCTCCGATAAAGGCCGTGATATCGGCTGAGCGTTCCTGCATTTTTTTCGTGGCCCGCCTCAAATTCTTTCCCAGAATCGTAATTGGGATAGCGACAACCGGAAAAATCAGGATGGCAAAAAAGGCGTAACTCCCGCCCCAGATAAAAACCATCGGGATATTAAAAAGGATCACCAGCGGCTGTTTGACCAAATCCACAATCACATCCGTCACTGCCCCCTGAATGGAACCGACATCATGAATGATACGGCTTAAGAAATCCCCTGTCCGGCCGCGGGAATAAAAACCGCTGTCTAAGTGGACCAGGTGTTCATACAAATCCTCCCGGATCTTGCGGACGGCACGGATCCCGACGCTTGACATTTGATAGTTGGAAATATAATCAAAAAATCCACGCAGGGTAAAAACGCCTACCACAATCCAGGGGATCCAGTAGGAAGGAAAACGGACCTCCGTAAAAAAAGACACGTGCGGGATATTGATCAGTACTTCTTCCTTATGATGAAGTCCGTTAATAATGATATAAAGGGTGGCCGAAACAAGCGCATTCGCCAGGGAGTAAAAAAACATGGAGAGGATGGCAAGGGCCAAACGCCCACGGTAAGGTTTAACATAAGCAAGAAGCCGTTTGTAAGTGTCCATAAAATAATAGGCTGCAAGCTTCAAGCTACAGGCCACAAGTTGTACCTTCACGGGTAATGTGGCTTGGTACCTGCAGCATAAGTCTTGCAGCGTGCCGTCACTGTAACATATTCATTGACACCCCTCAAGACCGTTTGCTAGCATTCGGCCCAAGCCTAGGACAGGGCTGTCAGGGTGGGAGACAAATGATGGTCGCAAGTCTCTTCCTCATCTCCTCTTCCTATTTAAAATCAATCACTTATGACAAATAAAACCTTAAAAGTCGGAGTCGTTGGAATCGGGCAAATCGGCAAAGAACACGCCCGCATTTATAAGGCCCTGCCTGAGGCTCAACTGATAGGCCTCTGTGATACGGATGCGGACCGCAAAGACCGTGCGGATGCGCTCGGAATTCCCTTTTATCCGAATTTTAAGGCCCTGATCGGAAAAGTGGATGCCGTCAGTGTCGCGACCCCCACCTACCTGCACTACCCCGTTGCCAAAGCGTTCCTGGAAGCAGGGATTCATACCCTGATCGAAAAACCCATTACCCTCAAACTGGCAGAGGCTGACGAATTAATCGCCCTGGCACGCCGGAAAAACTGTTCCCTCCAGGTGGGGCACATTGAAAGGTTTAATCCCGGCTTCAAACGGATTGAAGAAATCGCCAAAAACATCCGTTTTTTCGAAATCCACCGGCTCGGCCCTTTTACGGGCAGGATCAATGACTGCGGCGTGGTGTTGGACCTTATGATCCACGACCTGGATATTGTTTTAAGCCTGGTCAAATCCGAGATCGCAAGTTTTGATGCTATCGGCGTCAATGTGTTAACCCCTTTTGAGGATATTGCCAACGTCCGCATAAAGTTCAAGAACGGCGCTATTGCCGATATCACGGCCTCACGTCTTACGTTTGAAAAGCAGCGCAAAATCCGCATTTTCCAGGAAGACGCCTATATTTCGCTGGATTATGAGGCCCAGCAATCCAAAATTTTCCGCAAAGAAGGAAATCAAATTACCCAGGAAATTATCGATATTCAAAAAGCGGAACCCTTAAAGGAAGAACTTCAGTCCTTTCTTAATGAAATCTTGAGCGGACGCAGTTTGGGACGCCCGGATGAAGCCGCGCGGGATGCATTGCGGTTTGCCGTCGAAATTGTGGAAGTCATTCAGGAAAACCAGCGGCAGATGAGTCCACAATCCACAATCCACAGTCCACAGAAAAACTAATCCCTGTGAAAAAGTTCATTTTTTTAAATCCTGCCTGCTGTCAACTGTGGACTATGTCCGCCACAAAGCTCGGACGGACCCGCCTTCTTTTTGGCGGAGTCTGTGGACTATCCTATGCCTAAAAAAATATTTCTGATCGCTTGCGAAGCTTCCGCGGATTCTCATACCGCTTATCTTGTGCAAGCCTTAAAAAAGCACGTGCCGGATGCCGAGCTTCGCGGCCTTGGCGGCCCAAAGATGGCGGCTTCCGGAGTGAATCTTCTTCAGGACATGACAAAAATTTCGGCGCTTGGCCTGGGCGACGTGATCCGTCAGTACTTCACTTATCGCAAGATTTTTTACGAGGCGCTCAATGACGTCAAGCGCTGGCAGCCTGATGTTGTGGTCCTGGTGGATTCCCCTGCTTTTAACTTGCGCTTTGCAAAAAAGCTAAAAAATCAGACGCCAAAAATTCCCGTCATTTATTACATTTCTCCCCAAATCTGGGCGTGGGGCGGAAGACGCATCCACACGATTAAAAGAATCATCTCTAAAATGCTCTGCATTCTTCCTTTTGAAATTGCCCTTTATGAAAAAGCCGGTATTCCTTGCGAATTCGTAGGGCATCCCCTGATAGATCACATGAAAATATCCCGCGGCCGGGATGAAATGCGCAAGAAATTAGGGGTTTCAAATTCACAATGGGCCGTTGGGCTCCTTCCCGGCTCGCGGCAGAGCGAAGTCCGGCGGATCCTGCCCATTATGTTGAAAGCCGCTTCGCATCTGCAGCGGGATTTACCAAATACGCTTTTTTTCCTGGCTGAATCCTCAAATGTAGAAAACACAGTTTATGAAGAAGTCTTTCGGGACGCGGACGTTCGGGTTCAAAGGTTCAGCGATCATTTTTATGAGCATATCGCGGCCATGGATTTTGCCCTTGTGACTTCAGGGACAGCCACCCTGGAAACGGCTCTTGCCGGAACACCCTTCTTTCTTCTTTATAAAACAAGCGGGTCGACTTATTTTCTCGGTAAACACCTTATCCGCGTACCGTACTTGGGGATCGTCAATCTTCTGGCAGGAAAAAGAGTGGTGCCTGAGTTTATCCAGCAGGACGCGCATCCTGAAACCATTGCTCACGAAGCAAAAGTTTTGCTGAAAAATAAAGAACTATACGGGAAGATGAAACAAGAATTTCTCGAGGTTCGGGCAAAATTAGGAGAAGGCGGTGCGAGTATCAAAGCCGCTCGCGCCGTTATGGAATTTCTTAAAAAAGGATAAGTCCTCTTATCCCTTTTGTTGTGTATTCTCTAAATGTTCCCAAGCGAATTCGGGATAAACAAGAGGGGCGTAATTCGCCGGATAAGGCACCGGCGCAGTCAGCATATCATAAACTCCCGCCAGAGCGCGCCCCATCGCAAACACAGACCCGCGGCCAAGTCCGCTCACCCAGGTTGGAAAAACAGCATCAACCTTTTTTTCGCTGGCTAATTCGTTTGAAATTTCAAGGGGGGAAAGCGCCACATTGAGAAATCCGCGCTGAAGTTTCCGCGCAGCGGTGCCTGTCTGGGCAATTTCGGCGGCGAAGAGATTGGGCAGGCAAAGGAGAGATAATAGTAGCGAAATGGAAATGAAAAATCGCTGATTCATGGGGGGCAATTTAGCACAAGCCCTTTTAAAAAACAACAAACAAAAAGTGGACAGGCAGTAAAACGCCGCCTGTCCACTTTTTTCCTTTTAAGGCAAAATCAACTGCCGATTAAACGTCGAAGTACATATAAAATTCATGCGGATGCGGACGAAGCTTGATCGCATCAATTTCACATTCTCTTTTATAAGCAATCCAGGTCTCAATCACGTCTTTGGTAAAAACATCCCCTTGGAGAAGAAATTCATGATCTCTTTCAAGAGCACTCAAGGCCTCTTCCAGGGATCCTGGAACACTTTTAATTTTGGCCTTTTCTTCAGGGCTTAGTTCATAAGTATTCTTGTCAAGAGGCTGACCCGGATCAATCTTATTTTTAATCCCGTCAAGGCCTGCCATTAACATAGCTGCGAAAGTTAAGTAGGGATTGCAGCTGGGGTCCGGGGCACGGAATTCCACGCGCTTTGCCGCCGGCGCTGAGGAATACATTGGAATACGGCAGACCGCGGAACGGTTGCGCGCAGAATAAACCAGATTCACGGGAGCTTCATACCCGGGAACAAGGCGGCGGTAGGAATTGGTCGTCGGGGCTCCGAAGGCCAGAATTGCATGCGCATGTTTCAGGAGGCCTCCGATATACCATTTGCACATATCGCTAATCAGCGCATACCCTTTTCCGTCAAAGAAAAGGTTGGTTCCCTCTTTCCATATGCTCGAATGGACATGCATTCCCGAGCCGTTATCTTTAAAAAGCGGCTTGGGCATGAACGTTGCGGTTTTGTTGTATTTTCTGGCCACATTTTTGATCACGTATTTATACATCAAAAGATTATCCGCCATCTTCACAAGCGGAGAGTAGCGGATATCAATTTCGCATTGTCCCGCAGTGGCCACTTCATGGTGATGGCACTCCACAGGGACGCCCACGCGGCGCAATGTGATCATGATCTCCGAACGGATATCCTGCAGCGTATCGTGCGGAGGCACGGGGAAATAACCTTCCTTATAACGGGGCTTGTAACCGAGATTAGGTTTTTCGTCTTTTCCCGTGTTCCAGTCCCCTTCCACGGAATCAATGTAGTAATAACCGAAGTTCTCACCCTGGTCAAAACGGATGTCATCAAAAATAAAAAATTCGGCCTCAGGCCCCCAGAAGCTTTGGTCACCGATTTTTGTTTTCTTTAAATAATCTTCGGCCTTCTTTGCCACATAGCGGGGATCGCGGGAGTAGGGTTCTTTGGTAATCGGGTCATAAATATCACAGATAATGCTCAACGTGGGAATTTGACAGACAGGATCCAGGACCGCTGTGGTTGGATCCGGCATCAGGATCATATCGCTTTCCTGGATCTTCTGGAAGCCGCGGATACTGGAGCCGTCAAATCCGATTCCTTGCGTCCAAATGCTGTTTTCCAACTTTTCATAGTCGGAAAGTTCCGAAGCGGGGATAGAAAAATGCTGCCATAATCCGGGAAGATCATTGAACTTAAAATCAATGACTTGAATCTTGTTCTTGTGGATATAGTGCTTGATTTCTTCAGGGGTATTGGGGCGCGCGGCCTCTACAAGCTCCTCTTCACGATCTTTTGCGGTGACAAGTGTTGTCATTGAAAAACCCTCCTTATAATGAATCTTTAAGTCAATGGCTAATCAAAATACCGCCTTCATGATGAAGGCGGTATTTTGGTATGGGCTAGAAAGGACCGTATCGTAGCCAGCTTCTTACAAGCTTGTGTAAAGGCTTAAAACCTAGACAAGAGCCCGCTCGCCGCGTTCCCGCGTGCGGATGCGGACCACTTCAGCGACATCGTAAATAAACATCTTGCCGTCGCCCACGGCCCCGGTAAAAGCGGATTCCAAAATATTCTGGATAATCTTTTCCGAATCCTGGTTCACGCAGACAATTTCCACTTTAACTTTGGGCAGGAAATCCAGTTTGTATTTCTCCCCGCGCCATTGCTGAACCGTTCCTTTCTGCATGCCGTGCCCTTCAATTTCGGTAATCGTAATGCCGGGATAGCCTGAGCGTTCCAAAGCCTGGCGCACCGCATCTAACTTTTCTGGCCTGATGATCGCTTCTATTTTTTTCATGGGAGTGTCCTCTCTTTAAACGAGTCCTTATTTTTTTTCTGCAAATTCAAAGTTACTGCTGGAAAATTTTGAACCGGTTTCTTTTCCTACGGCTGAACCAGGCACTGTGGATTCCGCGGTCAGCGTGCTAAAGTGCTGTTTACGGATCACAAAATCAGGATAAGCGGAGTTGCCATGCTCACCAATGTCAAGGCCTTCAATTTCTTCCTGAAGGGTCACGCGAATCCCCACGGTGTATTTCAGCACAAGCCAGCAAATGGCGCTTGCAGCGAAGGTGAAAATACCAACCGCAACAGCCCCTGTAAATTGCGTCATTAAAAGTTTCGTTCCTCCACCATAGAAAAGACCATTGCCGGTGGTGTTCGGGCTCACCCAATCTTGCGCGAATAACCCGACACAGAGGGTGCCGAAAACACCATTCACAAGGTGAACCGCCGTAGCACCCACGGGATCATCCACATAAACGCGGTCAAAGAAAATGACGGCTGGAACCACGAAAATACCTGCGATCAAACCAATAATGGCAGCACTTGAAATGCTGACAAAAGCACAAGACGCCGTCACTGCAACGAGCCCGGCTAAACAACCGTTAATCGTCATGCCAAGGTCAGGTTTTTTCAAAAGAATCCAGGAAATAAACGTGGCGCCCAGGACGCCGGTGCAGGCCGCCATATTTGTCGTAAGACAAATATGGGATATTAAACGCGGGTCTACGGCCATAGTGCTTCCCGGATTAAAACCAAACCAGCCAAGCCACAAAACCAATGTCCCGATCATAGCCAGGGACATGTTATGTCCAGGTATCACATTGATTTTTCCATTGGGACCGAACTTGCCAAATCGCGGCCCCAGAATCATGGCGCCGGCCAAAGCGGCCCAACCGCCAACCGAGTGAACCACGGTGGACCCGGCAAAGTCCCAAAAACCGGATTTCGCAAGCCAGCCGCCGCCCCAAATCCAATGCCCCACCGTTGGGTAAACCAAACCAACCAACAAGAAGGAAAAAAGAATAAACGAAAAATACTTAATTCTCCCCCCCACAGAACCCGAAACAATCGTGGCGGCCGTTCCTGCAAACACGAGTTGAAAGAAAAACTTGGCCGTAAGAGGAACCCCTGTCCAGTTAAGGGCACTATAAACACCCTGATAAGCATCTGCCGTAGCAGGGCTGTTATCGGCGCCCCCAAGCATGAAAAGGCCCTGAAGCCCAATAAAAGGATTCCCGTCGCCAAACATCAAACCGTAACCAATAAACCAGAAAGCGACGGTGGAACAGGCAAACACAACGAAATTTTTTGAAAGAATGTTCACACAGTTTTTGCTCTGCTGAAACCCGGCTTCCACGCACGCGAAACCCAGGTTCATAAAGAACACTAGCATTGCGGTAATCAATACCCACATCGTATCCAACATCACTTTTGTATCCACTTTTTGTATCCTCCTCGAGATTCTAGTTAATTTTTGAAGCCATCTTAGTAGATCACGGGTTATATATGCAATACACATGCCAAAACTTATAATTTGGCTCAAAATATTTCATAACTTAATATAAATAAATGAATTAAGAGCAATCAACAAAACCTGCTTGTGATTCCCGTGGAAGCGGGAATCCAAGCGATGCATCCCGCGGTCAATCCCATTGATTGATTTTTTCTATAGGATCGGAATAGCCCCTGTGGGGCAAGCCAGGGGATGACAGTTTTGTTAAGTGTTGTAATGGAAAGAACAAAAATGTAGATGCTTACTTCAATCCATATTGCTTTAGTTTATAGCCAAGAATCCGCTCGGTGACACCTAAGACTTTTGCGGCCTGGCGTTGATTGCCCTGGGTTTGGGTCAATGCGTTTTGAATCATCTGCCTTTCAAGGGCTTCCGTCGCTTTGGGTAAAGAATTCTCTTCAGACCTTGTCTCAATTGGAGAATGAGCTTCAGGCGGATTGAACGTGGTAAGGACAGGCATCGCTTTGTTGCCCGGGATAGGAAAAAGGTCAGGCGTTAAGGTATCCCCCAGGCAAAGGATTACGGCTCTCTCAAGGGCATTTTCAAGCTCACGGACATTTCCGGGCCAGGCATAATTCATCAAATAAGTCATTGCCTCTTCCGAGATATACTTTACATTTTTCACATTCTCCCGGTTGGATTTTTCCAAAAAGTGTTTTACAAGCAAAGGGATATCTTCCTTTCGCTCCCGCAGCGCCGGTAAAAAAATAGGGACCACATTAAGACGGTAATAAAGATCCTCCCGGAATTTTCCTGTCCGGACTTCTTTTTCCAAATCTTTATTGGTCGCCGTAATCAATCGAATGTTCACCCGAATGGTTTCTGTCCCGCCGACCCGCTCAAATTCCTTTTCCTGGAGGACACGAAGGAGCTTGATCTGAGTGCTCGGCGAAACATCCCCGATCTCATCAAGAAAAAGCGTGCCTGTGTTGGCCATTTCAAAACGGCCTATTTTACTGGTCACCGCACCCGTAAAAGCCCCTTTTTCATAGCCAAAAAGTTCACTTTCAAGAAGCGTCTCGGGCAAAGCCGCGCACGAGATTTTGATAAAAGGCCCGTCTGCGCGCTCGCTGTGGTAGTGAAGCGCATGGGCCACAAGTTCTTTGCCGGTCCCGCTTTCACCCCGGAGCACGACCGTGGCACGCGTTTGACTGACAAGATCGATCGAGGCGTAGACATCGGCCATGCGCTTGCTTTCGCCAATAATATTGGCCGGGTGGAACTTTTTTTTAAGCTGGCTCTTTAAAAGAATATTTTCACTCGTGAGCGTTTCTTTTTCTTTTTCCACCATTTGATGAATCCGCACCGCCTGTGCCACCATCGAACTGATAATGGTCAGAAGCCGGACATCTTCCTCAAAAGAAATATTTTCCTGGAAGAGACGGTCAACGCTGAACGCGCCGATCGTTTTCTGATCCAGCTTTATAGGGACACAGATAAAGGAAATATTGCGGCGTTTAATATCACCGCGCGACTTGGTCCGGTTTAAGAAAAGAGGCTCTTTATCGACATTCGGAACTACCATCGGTTCCCCCGCGGCCACGACTTTGCCGGTAATGCCTTCTCCGACGCGGTAACGGCCCCGTTCAATTTCCTTTTTTTCAAGGCCGTGCGCCACGTGGATAAAAAGTTCATTGGTTCTGCTGTCCAAAAGCGTCAAAGTCCCCCGCTCCATTCCCATTTTCTCATGAAGGATGTCGAGGATCCGGTGTATCACGCTTTCCAAATCCAAACTTGAATTAATCGCGAGGGATATTTCGTTTAAGGTGGTCAGCTCCTGGAGCTCGCGCTTAAGTCCTGTAAGGGATTCTTCTTTGGAAGGATGTTTGGGACTCAAAGATTTATTTTTCATAAAGAAGCGCTTACTCCGACCAAAGCAATTCCTTTTTGATTCGCTTTTTCTACGAATTCATTCTGATCCATAAAAATAGTTTTGCCCGCTTCAAAACCAAAGGCCTCGGCATGAACCGCAATAAGTTCCTTCAAGGTCTTGAGCCCTACCGCAGGGACATCAAAGCGCATATCCTGGTTGGGTTTGGCGACTTTTACCACCACCACCTTACCGTTGCCAAGTTCCCCGCCGCGGCGGATCGCGCTGTCGGTTCCCTCAATCGCTTCGACCGCAAGCACTGCTTTCTTTTTGACCACGGCCGTCTGCCCGATATCAAGACCCGCAATCGCCTTCGCCACTGAAAATCCAAACCGGATGTCTTCCATCACCTGTTTCGAGGGTGTTTTCCGGCCCAAAACACCCGGGCCCGGCAGCGCCTCTTTTAAAAAAACCGTAGAATCCAAAACATCAACCCCCTGGTCATGCAGATAATCCGCAACCCCTGAAAGAAGCGAGTCATCTTTAAAATCCCGTGTTTTCATAAGCACCTTGACCATTTCAAGGTCCGGATGCACATTTTCCTGAAACAGCCTGACCTTCTCGACCTTTCCCGCCATGACCGCTTCATGAACGCCTTCGGCCCGGAAACCTTTGACCAGTTTCTTCAGTTCGCCGATCTTGACCCAAAAACAGGCATCTGCGATTTTTTCAAGCGCAGTATCCGCCTCTTTTAAAATAGCGCCGACAACCACGCGATAGCCTTGATTGCGGGCTTCTTTGGCGACAAGAAACGGAAAGCGGCCGTTACCGGCAATGATCCCAATCGTTTTCATGGAAAAATATTTGAAGGAAAAAGAATTACTGTCCTTTGGCTAGCCTAGCGGCAAATACCACGGTTCGACAATTTCAAAAATTCCAGAAGAACTTCTAATGTCGGGCCCTGCGGCAATTCTTGTTCAAGATGAAGAATAACGGTTTTAAGCGCCAGGCGCGACCGGAAAATAATTTTAAAGGCTTTTTTTAAAAGCGCCTTATCTTCTATAGGAAAATTGGCGCGGTCAAGGCCCACCACGTTAATCCCAAAAGCCTTGGCAGGATGGCCGTCCACAATCATAAAAGGAGGGACATCTTGAACCACTTTGGAGCACCCGCCGATCAAAGCCAATTTTCCGATCCGTACAAACTGGTGCACCGCGCTTAATCCGCCGATAATGGCATGATCCTCCACGATCACATGGCCTGCGAGGGTGGCTTGATTGGCAAGGATGGCTGAATTTTTAACAATGCAATCATGCGCCACATGCGCGTAGGCCATCAGCAAATTGTCATTTCCAATAACCGTTTCGGTCCCTTCCTTGGTCCCGGGATTAATCGTCACATATTCCCGAATCCGGTTACGGTCGCCGATTTTAAGGAAACTCACACCGCCGTCAAATTTTTTATCCTGAGTCCGGCTGCCCACCACAGCGCCCGTGAAGACTTCATTCTCACAGCCCAGCGTCGTATAACCTTCGATAGTCACCCTTGCGCCGATCTTTGACCGGTCCCCGATCCGGACCGTTCCTTCAACAATCGAATAAGGGCCCACTTCAACCCCTTCACCCAATTCAGCGTCCGGGTGAACAATGGCCGTGGGATGGATCATTACCGATCCACGACAGCGAATTTCACTTCCGCTTCGCATACGAGTTTCTCCCCGACATAGGCACGGCCAATACACTGTCCGGTACGGGCCCGCTTTTTAACCACCTCAACTTCCATCCGAAGGGTATCTCCGGGAACAACCGGGTGGCGGAATTTTGCTGAATCAAGGCTCATAAAATAAGCAATTTTGTGGTAATTATGCGCTTCACTTAACATGATCACTCCGCCCACCTGAGCCATGGCTTCAATGATCAAAACGCCCGGCATCACCGGATGCCCCGGGAAATGCCCCTGAAAAAAATAATCATTCATGCTCACTTGCTTAAAACCCGTGGCGCGGACACCCTGGACGAAATTCTCAATCCGGTCAATAAAGAGAAAAGGGTAGCGGTGAGGGATAATTTTCTGGATATCGGCAACATGCAGGACCGAAGGAAACGAGGACGGCTTGGATTTTTTTGTCATGACAATTTTCCTCACAAGTTCAAGATTGAGCGCGTGGCCGCTTCGGGCCGCAATCACATGCCCGCGGATAAATCCTCCCGCGATAAAAAGATCGCCCAGAAGGTCCATCACTTTGTGACGGCAGGCCTCATCCTCAAACCGCAGGGTATTTGACAAAGGCGCATTGCGCTCAAATACCAGGGTATTTTCCAGGTTCGCCCCTTTACCAAACCCTTGAGCCAGGAGCTGTTCGGCTTCCTGCTTTAAACAAAAAGTCCTTGCCGGGGCAAGCTCTCGCTCAAAAATTTCGGGAAGGATCCTCAAGGAAAGGAACTGATCTTTCAAGTCCTCATGACGGTAGCTAAGGGTATAGGAAATAGAAAGGTGCGGCGCCGGCAAAAGGATGAGGGATTGATCCCCGTGATCCACATAAATCGGTTCCGTCACTTCAATCCACTCACGGTCGGCTTCTTGTTCTAAAAGCCCGACCTGGAGAAAGGTCTCCACAAACTCACGGGCACTGCCGTCCATCCCGGGAAGCTCATCCCCGTCCACTTCCACATGAGCATTATCGATCCCAAGACCGTGAAAGGCCGCCATTAAATGTTCGATCGTACGAATCACGCCCTGGCCAACGACAAGCGCCGTCTGGCGGAGCTCATCGCTTCGAACATTTTCAATGGATGCTTTGACCTTGAGGGCAGGGTCCAGATCAACCCGCGTAAACACAATCCCCGTAGAGGCGGACGCGGGATGAATGCGAAGGTGCACAATTTGGCCTGTATGAAGCCCCTGACCTTGAAAAGATACCGATTGCTTTAAAGTCCTTTGCTTCACGGCTTCTTTTGTTTGGGATAATTCTTATTCAGCTCATCCAGGATTTCCTGGGTTGAATCGGATTTAGGGTTGTAATAAAGAAGGGCATTTTCACTCAAGACATAATCAAGCCCTTTTCTTTCCCCAAAACGCTTGACGGTTTCGTCAATATCCTTGAGGATTTCCCTCAAAATAGCATTTCTTTTTTCTCCCAGCTCCTGCTTGGCCTGAAGATCAAAGTCCTGGAGCTCACGCACCTTGGCATCCAAGGCTTCCTGCTTTTTAGCACGCGCATCATCCGAAACTAAAGTCAGTTCATCCTTAAGCTGACGGATCGATTGAACCAAGCCATCCCGCTCCTGTTCTTTTTTCTTTCCGGCTTCCTGCAAAATCCGTTCATTGTCCTTCGTCTTGGCATAACCATTTAAAATTTTCCCGACATTAACGGACGCAAATTTCGCTTCAACCGCAAAAGCCGGAACATTTGAAAACAAAAACACGGCCAAAACCGCTAAACTGACTGATTTCATCTTCTGATCCATAAAACTCCTCCTTTAGGTGTTAAACTGCTATTGAAGTTACGTAATCCCTTAAAAACCCCGTCCCAGGCTGAACTCAAAGCGCCCATTCTGGTCTTTGTCGTCACGATTAGCAATCGGGAGCCCGTAATAAAAAGCAACGGGGCCAATCGGTGTTTTAATCTTGATCCCAGGGCCAACACTGACCGCAAAATCGCTAAATGTGATTTTATAAGAATCTGCATTCACCTGCCCCGCATCAATAAAAAAAGCGCCTCGAAATGCTTCCAGGAACGGCACGGGAAAGGTGTACTCCAGACTCGCCAAAGCAAGCGTCTGGCCTCCCACAGCATCTCCGGCTTCGATCGGACCCACACGGCGATAATTAAAACCTCTCACACTGCCGAGGCCGCCCGCAAAAAACCGGTCAAACACAGGAACCTGGTCCGTGTTGCCAAACTCCTGCGAAGCCCCAAGCCTGACTTTGGCTTCAAGGATATGCTTCTTAAAGAAATTCCAGTATTGGGTAACCCCGGTTTGCACGATGTAATAATCGTGTTTACCACCCAAAAAACCTCCTACAAGGTCCCCGTCTAATGAAATCAAAGTCCCCCGAGTCGGGTTGATAATATTATTACGGGTATCATAAGAGGTAAAAAGACGAACGCGTGAAAGCAGGTTCCCTCCTTCGACATCCTTGATCGTTTGAGGCGCATCGCTTGAGAGCTCATCAATTTTAACATCTTCCAAGGTATACCCTGTGCCCACGCGAAAAACGTCCCGGAACACCTTGGATAGCGTCGCACTGAATCCTCGTCTCGTTTCTTCAAAGTCCACGTTACGATCACCGCGATGCGTACTAAAAACGTCAGTTCCCAAAGAAATAGGCCGGTTCAAAAGATAAGGCTCCACAAAGCTTAAAGAAAAATCCTGGCTGATAGAACCCACGCGCGCCTTAAGTGAAAAAGACTGGCCGCCGCCTGTGAAACGGGGAAAATTCCAGAGGTCAAAATTGCGCTGGGATATTTCCGAAAAACCCACAAATCGGTCCACCGAGCTGATGCCGCCGCCAAAAGAAAGTTCCCCGGTTCGTTTTTCTTTCACACGGAAAATAATATTTTTCCGGTTCGGGGCCGTTGGGACAGGCTCCGTGTCGTAGGTAATGTCTTCAAAGTAGTCCAGGTTTTCCAGACGCTGTTTGGATTTTTGGATCTTCCCGCCGTCAAATTTTTCTCCCGGACGAATCCTGAGCTCACGGCGGATCACCATATCCTTGGTTTTGGTGTTCCCCCGGACAACGACCTTTTCAATAAAGAAAAGATCCCCTTCCTCAATCTGATAAGTCACGTCCACTTTCCCGGTATCTTTATTGAGGCGGATATCCGGAACAATCCGCGCTTCCATATAGCCGCGGTCGTAGTAGTAATCGCGGATTTTTTCGACGTCCTTAAAAAGATAATATTGAGAATAGGTCAATCCCGGAAGCATCTCAAGCGCCTGCCAGATTTCGGATTCAGGAAAAAGCTGGTTCCCTTTGATTTTTACTTCCCCTGTCACATAATGCCGGCCTTCATCAATTTGAATGATGATAAAAATTTTCTTCCCGCTTTTGTCATAATCAAACCGGGGCGACACCTTGACGTCCAAATAGCCTTCCTGCTGATAAAAAAGCTGGAGCCGTTCAATATCTTTCTGGAAATTAGCTTCTTTGAAAACACCGGACGTATACCACATATCTTTTTTGGTTTTTATCAGCTTGCGAAGTTTTTTGGGTTTGAAGGCCTGGGTCCCTTCAAACTGGATATCCTTGATTTTGAACTTTTCCCCTTCGATAATACGGATCTTGATATCCGCTTCCCGGGTCTGGGGATTGACGGTAATGTCGGACTGCACATCGATAAACTTGAAACCCTTATCCGCATAAAGTTTTCGGATGCCTTCAACCCCTTCCTTGACCACTTTGCGGTCAAGAATCTGCCCCTCAATCACTTTGAACTCTTTGCGGATCTTGTCTTCTTTAAATACGGTAAAGCCTTCAATCGTCACGTGCCTCACAATGGGTTTTTCTTCCACGCTCACAACCAGCGTATAACCCTGCGGGCTTTCTTCAAGCTCCATCCGGATATCTTGAAAAAAACCTGTCGCATAAAGGCGTTTGACGTCTTCATTAATCATTTCCTGAGCTATGGTTTGGCCTTTCTGAGAGCGGACTTTGCTCAAGATCGTGTTTGTGCTGACAATTTGGTTGCCGCGTACTTCCACGGCCATAATAACAGGAAGGGGCTTGGCAGGGGCTTGTTCTTCCTGCGGAACTGCGGCTTGCGGCGTCTCAGGCTGCTGAGGCTGAGTTTCGTTCTGATTCTCCGTAGGCGCGGCCTGCTCGTCCGCCGACGCCGGAGTATCGGTTTCCTGCGTAAAGCTTACGGGTTCAAAAAAAACAAAGAACAGGAGAAGCCACCCAACCATAAGACGATATTTCACAAGCCACCTTCTTCATTTCGGTGAAATTCAGGGTTATCAAAACGCGTCCATTCTTTAAGAAAAACAAGTTCCACGGAACCGACCGGCCCATTACGCTGCTTGGCAATGATGGCCTCCGCCTTATTTCTCAAGGTCTCATCATTCGGCTTATAGTATTCTTCGCGGAAAAGAAAAACCACTACGTCCGCATCCTGCTCAATGGCTCCGGATTCACGTAAATCAGAAAGCTGAGGACGGTTTCCGGTCCGGTTTTCCACGGCGCGTGAAAGCTGGCTGACGGCAATGACGGGCACACGCAATTCCCGCGCCAACGCTTTCAAGGATCGTGAAATTTCGGAGATTTCCTGCTGACGGCTCTCTACCCGACCCGTGCCCTGCATCAACTGAAGATAATCCACTACCACCAGCTGAATATCATACTGCATTTTCATCCGCCTTGATTTTGCGCGCACTTCCATCACGGTCTGCCCCGGCGTGTCATCGATAAAAATGGGAGCCTCGGATAACTTGCCGGCAGCACTTGTCAGTTTGGGCCAATCCTGGTGGGAAAGGTATCCGGTCCGCACTTTTTGGGCATCAATCCTGGCATGAGAGCAAAGCATTCTTTGGACTAACTGCTCCTTGCTCATTTCCAGAGAAAAAAAGGCAATGGGTTTTTTGAGGATGACGCCTGCGTGTTCGCACAAGGAAGAAACAAAAGCGGATTTTCCCATCGAAGGGCGGCCGGCCACAATAATAAGATCTGACGGCTGCAACCCTGCGGTGCGGGTATCAAAATCATGGAATCCTGACGCGAGCCCCGTCACATGCTCTTTACGCTGGTAAAGCTTATCAATCGTTTCCATACTGTTATGAATGATTTCTTTGAAAGAAATGAATTTTCCTTCAATTTGATTCTGACTGACATCAAAAATCAATTGTTCGGCACGATCGATTAATTCCACGACGTCGGTTTGGGGCTCAAAACTTTGCTGGACAATTTCGGTGGCATTTTTAATCAAGGCCCGCAAGAGCGCTTTTTCTTTGACAAGATGGGCGTAGTGGTCCACATGGGCCGCGGTAGGAACCTGGGTGGTCAGCTGAGTCAGGTAGGTGACCCCGCCGGCATCCTCGAGATGCTTGCTGCGTTTTAATTCTTCAGCAACGGTAATGAGGTCCACCGGATGGTTTTTTTCAAAAAGGGCCTGCATCGCTTCAAAGATTTTCCGGTGGTTTTCATCGTAGAAATAGGCGGGCTTTAAAATTTCAATCGCTTTAACTAAGGCCTGTTCTTCGAACAGCATGGCTCCCAAAACACTCGCTTCGGCATCCCGGCTTTGAGGGGGAACTTTTTCAAGAAATGCTAATGCCGTTTGAGCCATGAACCAAATATTCCTTAGGTTGAAAACATCAGGACTGACGAACGACTTCGATGGTGACCTGAGCTTTGACTTGGGGATAAAGCTCCACCGCCACGGTATGAGACCCTAACGTGCGAATCGGTTCCTTCAAATGAATCCGCTTTTTATCAAACACATGCCCCTCGCGAGCGAGGGCCTGACAAATAGCTTCCGCCGTCACGGAACCAAAAAGCTTATTTTGCTCTCCTGCCGGGGCCTGAATGGTTAGCTTCACAGCGGCAAGGTCTGCGGCCCTATTTTCCGCTTCGGCCTGCTCTTTGACACGCCGCTCGGCAGCCCGCGTTTTCTGAATTTCGACAAATTGCTGGTTGGCATGAGTGGAAGGAATGGCGAGTTTCCGCGGCAATAAAAAATTACGGGCAAAGCCGCTTCGAACACGGACGAGTTCGCCTTTAAGCCCGACATCACTGACATCTTTAATAAGAATTAGTTCCATAACGCCCCCTCATTAGTCCATTTGAAAAGCTAGGATCGCGGCATGCCGCGCCCTTTTGATTGAGCGTACAAGCATTCGCTGGTGCTTCGCGCAGTTGCCTGTTGTCCGGCGGGGAATAATTTTCCCCTTTTCGGTCAGAAATCGAGCCAGCCTGTCGCGGTCTTTGAAATCAATAGCTTCAACACGGTCACCGCAAAAACGGCAGACTTTTTTACGCAAAAAACGGGGCGAAGAAGAACCTCCGAATTTTTTTGAATCGCGCCTTTGAGACGATGACGCATTGCGTCCTCGGGGTTTAAATTCACGGGGTCTTGAATTCATGCCTTAACCTTTTTAGCCTTTCGTATTTTTTTGCCCATTAAAACGGAACATCGTCATCGGGCTTAAGTTCATTCTCAGAAATAGAAACGGGTTTCTTTTTGGAAGGAGCCGGGGAGGTTTCTTCAAAAACACTTTCATCCACATCCATTGCGGGTTCACTAGCAGCGCTTTCGCCCCGGTTGGCTTTCGATAAAAACTGAACGTTCTGCGCCACGACTTCAAGCGCGGATCGCTTGGTCCCGTCCTGCGCTTCCCAACTCCGGCTCTGGAGCCGCCCTTCGACAAATACGGAACTTCCCTTTCGAAGGTATTCATTACAAACTTCCGCGCTACGGGCCCAAACCACAACCCGGATAAAGCTGACCTCTTCTTTTTTTTCCCCGCTCTGGGAATTATACGTCCGGTTGCAAGCAACGGTAAACGTGGTCACGGCCTGGCCGGAAGGAATATAACGAAGCTCGGGGTCACGTGTCAAATTTCCAATCAGCATTACTTTGTTAAGGCTAGCGGGCATAACTCACTTCCTCATTTTTACTTTGGCTGAGCGGTTGCAACCGGCTGGGCTGGCGGAACTGGCTGAGGCCGGCTTTTCTCGGGTGATTTCTTCTGCGCGCTTACTATTTTTTTACGGGTAATCATGAATTTCAGAAAATCTTCTTGAAGGCTCAACGCATACCGAAGCTCATTCACCTTCAAGGGATCCATCTGAAAATGGACCCATACAAAAAAACCTTCTTTGGATTTCTTGACAGGGTACCCAAGAGGCTTCCTTCCCCCCTCAGCGATTTCCACAATGGTGCCTTGAAACTTACCAATAAGGTCTTCAAGGGTTTTATCCTGTTTTTTCCTTACTTCAGGGGTATGATCGGGTGGAAAAATAAAAAAACCTTCGTACGACGTCACGTTTGTCTCCTTCTTGACTCAAGATTTTAAAAAATTGGCTCACAATGTAACACAAACAAAATCAAGACGCAAGCCAAGCTTTGAATAGACTTAACCCTTTGTTTGACCTACATTTACCACATTCATGGCCTGCTCAACAGTGGAAACAGCCCAAAGGCGGCAGGCTTCAACGCCTCTCTGCCAAAAGGACTCCATTTCCCTTTTCTCACTGGAAGCAAAGGGTGAAAGCACATAGTCTTCCAAAAGTTCCTCGGTACTTTCGTCTGGAACCCCTTCTTTTCCAATCCCTAGCCGGAGCCTTGGAAAATCTAAGCTTTGAAGGGCCTGGTGAATGGACCTTAAACCTTTATGCCCACCGTCGCTTCCTCTGCTGCGCAAACGAAGCGTCCCGAAAGGGAGCGCGTAATCATCTGTTACCACCAAAAGATCTTTCCGAAATGCAATGCCAAAAAAGTCCGCAAGGTTCCTAACGGGCTCACCGGAAAGGTTCATAAAGGTTTCAGGGTAGGCTAAAACGACGGGCACTCCATCCCATTCAAAAGAAACTAGAGAAGCTTGAAGTTTTTTCTTCTTGGAAAAGGAAAGTTTGTACTGGCGGGCAATCGATTCCACCAAGCGCCTGCCGGCATTGTGCCGTGTTTCCTGATAACGGTCCCCCGGATTACCGAGCCCGACAATTAATTTCATCCAGCCCCACGCCTTTACTTGGCGGGTTTTTCGCCCGCGGCAGGACTTTCTTCAGTTTCGATTTTCTTTCCTTTTTCAATGACTTCCGGCTGAGTCACTTCTTCTGCGGCCGCAGGTAGTTCGGCTTCGCGTTTCGGAGCATGCAGCGCAATCACCACTTCATCGGCGGGAAGCTTGCAAACAATATCCTTACCCAATGCGAGATCGCTTACGTGAATGGCATCTCCGATTTTCATTTCTTTGATATCCACTTCAATTTTTTCCGGGATTTGCGTCGGAAGGCATTCCACTTCAATTTCGTGGTGAACCACATCCAGAATCCCGCCCTCTTTGATCCCCACAGCCTCTTCCGTGTGCTTGAGCACCAAAGGCACCTTGACCTCGATTTTTTCCGTTAAGGAAATCACGGTAAAATCCACATGCTGAATGTCATCAGTCACAGGATTATGCTGAATTTCCTTGATGCGACAGGTCGATTCCTTAAGCTCAGCGCCCTCAACCTTCAAGGTGATTAGAACGTTTTCTCCCGCCTTAGTGTGAAGCGCTTTTTTCAGCTCCTTGGTTTCCACTTCTAACGGCACGGGCGTCATGCCATGCCCGTAAAGAATGGCCGGGACCTTTCCTGCTCGGCGGATCACCCGCGCCAAACGGGATCCATAATTCTTACGTGTTTTTGCGGCTAACTGCACTGTTTCCATTTTTACATCCTCCTAAGTTCTGAACTGCGTCATTCGTACTTCGTACATCGTACTTAGTACTTCAAAAAAAATATCCAACTTTTTCAATCTGCCAATGATTTATACAATGTACTACTTACGAAGTACTAGGTACGGGTTTTTAGGCTTCAACTCCCGCTTTATCAAAAAGGGAGCTGATAGATTCATTCAAATGAATGCGCCGGATCGCTTCGGCTAAAAGGGAAGCTACCGAAAGTTGAGTGATTTTAGCAATTTTTTTCTCATCCGACAAAGGAATTGAATTGGTCACGATAAGTTCTTTAATAACGGAAGAATCAATTCTTGAGATCGCGGGCCCGGCAAGCACGGGATGCACGACTGCCGCATAGATATCCAAAGCCCCGGCCTCTTTCAGGGCTTTGGCCGCTTCCACCAGGGAACCTGCGGTGGAAACAAGGTCATCCACAATCACGACATTCTTTTGGGCCACAGCCCCAATGATATTCATCACATGCGTCTGCGTCGCGTCTTCCCGCCGCTTATCCACAATCGCGAGGGAGCAATTCAACGCCTTGGAGTAGGCCCGCGCCATCCGGGTTCCCCCAATATCCGGTGAAACGACCACAAGGTTTTTTAAATTTTTATTTCTCAAATAATCACCCAGGACATTGATCGAATAAAGGTGATCCACCGGAATGTCAAAAAACCCCTGGATCTGACCCGCATGCAAATCCATTGTCAGAACACGGTCCGTCCCGGATTTGGTAATAAGATTGGCCACGAGTTTCGCGGTAATCGGAACCCGCGGCTTGTCTTTACGGTCTTGGCGCGCATACCCAAAAAAAGGAAGCACCGCGGTAATGCGTTTGGCGGAAGCGCGTTTGGCCGCATCAATCAGAATTAAAAGTTCCATGAGATTATCATTGGGCGGCGTACACGTCGATTGAAGGACAAAGACATCCTTGCCTCGAATGTTTTCATTGATCTGCACATGAATTTCCCCTTCAGGAAACCGGTCACAAATCACATTCGCGGGAGAAACGCCCAACTGCCCCGCAATTTCTGAAAGAAGCTCGCGGTTTGAATTTCCGCCGACCACCACAAGATGATTATTATGCGATTTAATCCCAAACATAATGGCTACTTTCCTTTCCTTTTCAGAACCCGGGCAGGAACCCCTGCGACGACTTCTCCCGTTTTGACCCTTGTTCCGCGAGTGACCACCGCCCCTGCTCCGGTCGAAGCATGATCTTCAAGCGTCACCGGAGCAACAAAAACCGTGTTGGATCCCACCAAAGCTTTTTTCCCAATATGCGTTACCTGTTTGGCGTGGCCGTCAAAATTCGCGGTAATGGTCCCGGCTCCGATATTGGCCTGGTCTCCCACGCGCGCATCACCCAAATAGGCCAAATGCTTGACACAAACTTTACGGCCCAATTTTGAGCGGTTCACTTCCACAAAACTCCCGACAATCGATTCATCGCCAATGACCGTGCCTTTACGAAGCTTGGCAAAAGGGCCGATTTGGCACCGGCGTCCGATCCGGACTCCTGACTCAATATAGCTCCAGGGATAAATGACCGTATCCCGGCCAATCTTCACTCCGGAGGCCACAAATGTCTGCTCCGGCGAAACAAAGGTCACTCCCTGCTCCATATGTTTTGCAACTTCCCGCTGGTTCATCACTTTCGTTACTTCCGCTAAATCAGCTCTAGAATTAATGCCCTGGCCTTCCTGGCTTGAGGCCAAGGGAAACGCTTCGAGGCGAGCATTTTTTTTGGACAAAATTTCGATACAATCCGTTAAATAAAACTCTCCCTTTTGATTTTCCGGGCGGATTTTTTCGAGGGCTTGAAACAACCGATCCGAACGGAATAAATAAACGCCCGTATTCACTTCCTGGATTCTTCGCTCAACCGGCGTGGCATCCAGTTCTTCGCGAATCGCAAAAAAACGCCCGCCCGCCCGTAAAATCCTTCCGTATCCGGCCGGGTTAACCCTTAAAGAGGATAAAACGCTTGTCTCAGAACGCGACTTGCGATGCTTTTGGATAAACGCTTCAAGGGTTTCTTTTTTAAGAAGCGGCATATCACCAGGCCAGATCAAAACGTCCTGTTTTTTCGTAAGTAACCGGCTTCGCGTCATCATGACCGCGTGCCCCGTGCCTCGCTGTTCCTTCTGCAAAATAGCTTGCGGACGCGTGCCCGATTCCTTCCCCCGAGTATTTAAGAAAGAACGAACTTTTTCAGCCGAATACCCAACCACCACCAGGGGCTGATCGATCCCGAGTTCCTCGAGTATCGCGAGGGCATAATCAAGAATGGGCCGGCCAAGCGCTTCGTGCAGGACCTTCGGATGCTCTGACCGCATGCGGGTCCCTTTGCCAGCAGCCAGAACAATTGCCTGCATCCGTGATTACCCTTTGATGCCTGTAAGCTTGATTCCCTCGACAAAAAACCGCTGATTGAAAATAAAAATCAGAAGGATCGGCAAAATCATCATGACGGATCCGGCCATCAGGAGCGTCCAATGCGTGCCGTGGAGACTTTGGAAATAAGCCAACCCGATTGGGAGTGTAAATTTATCATGAGTATTCATAACAATCAAGGGCCACATAAAACTCATCCAGGACCCCATAAACGTAAAAGTCGTCAGTGTCGCGAGCGCGGGTTTTGAAAGCGGCAGGATGATCCTCCAGAAAATGCCAAGGTAAGAGCATCCGTCAATTTTGGCCGCGTCCTCCAGATCCTTAGGCAGCGTCAGGAAGAACTGGCGCATCATAAACGTGCCGTAAGCCGTAAAAATAGAAGGGATAATCATGGCCTTGTACGTATCAATCCAGCCGAATTTCTGCAAAAGAATAAAAACCGGAATCATCGTCACCGCTCCGGGCACCATCATGGTTGCGAGATAGCCGAAAAAGAGTTTATCGCGGCCGGGAAAATTCAGTCGAGCAAAGGAATAAGCCGCCATCGCGCTTGTCGCAACCTGTCCCACGGTAATACAGGCCGCCACAAAAATGGAATTGAGATAAAACTTAGCAAAGGGAACCACATGCCAGGCTTCCAAATAATTGCGCCAAACAAAAGACATGGGAAGCCATTCTTTCCACCACTCCTTTTGGTACGAAAACACCTCGCCCGGCTCCTTTAAGGAAGTGCTGATCATCCAAAGGAAAGGCCCGATCATAGTTAAAGCGCCTAAACTCAGCAGAACATAGGATCCCGCTTTTTTCAGGATCTCTTTTTGCTGTTCCCCGCGTTTCATTTGCTCAAGGGTCATGACCTTGGCAATGACTTTAGCCTGCCGGTAAACTTCAACTTCCGAAGAATCCTTGACGCTCATTGCGGACGAATTGGGTTGTGACATAAACTCCCTTGGTTTCCTTACTGTCATCCCCCGGCTTGACCGGGGGATCCATGCATTGGATTCCCGCTTTCGCGGGAATGACAAAACTTTTTGTCAGGTGCTCTTAATAATAATGAACCGTCTTCCCGAAAAACCGCCACTGCGCCATCGTGAAGGCAAAGACAATCACAAAAAGGACCCAGGCAATGGCCGCCGCATACCCCATGTTATGCCATTGAAACGCATTGTTATAGAGGTAATAAATAATGGTAGTGGTCGACCCATTGGGGCCGCCGCCGGTCATGACAAAGGCGGGATCAAACCCCGCCTGGAACCCACCGATAATACTCATAATGCCAATAAAAAAGGTAGTCGGCGAAATCTGGGGCCAGGTCACGGCCCAGAATTTCTGCCAGGCATTGGCCCCGTCCACTTCCGCCGCGTCGTAAAGATCCCGGGGAACGCCCTGAAGCGCGGCCAGGTAAAGGATCATATTGTAGCCGCCGACAGTCTGCCAAATTCCCATAATGATTAAGGCTGGCTTGGACCATTGCTCATCGTGAAGCCAGTGCGGGCCTTTAAGCGACAAACCCAAGAGCTCACCGAATTTTGCGATCATCATATTCAGAAAACCAAAATCAGGATTGTAGATCAATTTCCAAAGCATAAAAATGGCAACCCCGGAGCAGATCGTGGGAAGGAAATACACGGTACGAAAAAAAACAATGCCTTTCAATTTTTGATTGAGCGCCAGCGCCAGGATCAAAGAACCGGCCATCCCGATCGGAATACTGATCATTAAATAAATAGTATTCCAGCAATATTTCCAGAAAAAGGAATCCTGAAAGAGCACCGTAAAATTTTTAAACCAGACGAAACGCGGAGGCCATGAAAGGGCGTCCCAAGTAGTAAAACTTAAGGCCAGCGACGCGAGCACCGGAATAGACGTAAAAATCAAAAAACCGGAAAGGTTCGGTAAAAGAAACCCGTAAGCGGCCAGCATTTCTTTCGTTGAGTTCTTTAGCGGTCTCATGCGGTTTTTGCCCACTCCCGATTACGAATCAAAATCGGCGATTGTTTTCCCTCTACGACTTCTTTGGTAATGAGACACTTCGTGACATCTTTTTCGGAGGGGACGTCGTACATGACGTCCAGCATCATCGACTCAAGAATGGAACGAAGCGCTCTCGCGCCTGTTCCTTTGAGATGCGCGCGCTTTGCGATGGCCTGCAGGGAATCCGGCATAAACTTAAGTTCGACGCCTTCCATTGTAAAAAATTTTTCATACTGCTTCACCAGAGAATTTTTAGGTTCCGTGAGCACGCGAACCAAATCAGGCTCCGTCAATCCGTGAAGAGTGCTAACCACAGCAAACCGTCCGATAAATTCCGGAATAAACCCGAATTTCAACAGATCCTCGGTTTCCACCAGGGCGAGGATTTCTCCCAACGTGCGTTCCCGCACCCCCTGCGGCACAGGGGCTTTAAACCCAAGGGATTTATTGGAAACACGGCGTTCGATGTTTTTTTCAAGGCCCGAGAAAGTTCCGCCGCAGATAAAAAGAATATTTTTGGTATTCATTTGGATATATTCCTGCTGGGGATGCTTACGCCCTCCCTGGGGAGGAACATGGGCAATGGTGCCTTCAAGAATTTTTAAAAGCGCCTGCTGGACGCCTTCACCTGAAACATCCCGGGTAATGGAAACATTATCAGAGGTACGGGCAATTTTATCAATCTCGTCAATATAGATAATCCCAAGCTCGGCTCGCTTCACATCAAAATTGGCGGATTGCAAAAGCCTGAGCAAAACATTCTCGACATCTTCGCCGACATAGCCCGCTTCCGTAAGCGACGTCGCATCCGCAATGGCAAAAGGAACATCAAGAAGCTTGGCAATGGTCCGCGCAAAAAGGGTTTTTCCGCTTCCGGTGGGGCCGATTAAAAGCACATTGCTTTTCTCAAGCTCAATATCTTCATCCTGGCGGTTTTTCACGCGCTTGTAGTGATTGTGAACCGCCACGGAAATCTGCTTTTTCGCCTGCTCCTGCCCGATAATGTATTGGTCAAGTTTCGCTTTGACTTCCCGGGGCTTTGAGATCATCAAACCTTCGGTGAAATCATGCTGTTTAATGACGGTTGTCTGATCCTTTTCCAGGATCTCGCCACAAATCCGGATACAGATGTCGCAGATGTAAACACCCGGCCCGGAAAAGATTTTACGCACGTCCTTGCGCTTGTCTCTTCCGCAGAATGAACACCGCTCTGAAACCATTTTGTCTATTCGCTCCTAAGATGTTGTTGACTGGCCGAAAAAACAAGCTGCGGTGCCGTAGACGGTTTTCCTTAAACCGTCACACTTCCGGAGAAGAACTTCAAGTTCTTCCCGGAAAGTGCTCGCGCAAAAAGCGCGCAGTGCGGCACGGTAGTTGTGCATAAGCACAACTGCCCGGCCTGCCCCTTTTATTAATGAAAACCATTATGTTCGGGACTGGCCGAAAACAAAGCTGCGGTGCCATAGAAAATTTTCCCTAAATTTTCATGGCACAGTAGTTTCGCACCGGCGAAACTGCCCGGCCTGGACTCGAACCAGGAATCATGCCTCCAAAGGGCAGTGTGATACCATTTCACCACCGGGCAATGAATCTGAAAGCTGTGTTTGTGATATCTACTTATGCCCCGTTTGGGACTGATACGCCTCTAAAACTATTTTCTGAATATACTCACGAAAAGCCAAGGTGATCGGATGAGCAATATCCCGGTGTTCACTTTGCCTGAGTTTGGCTTCATCCGCTTCTTGAGATGAAAACTGGGGAGAATTAAGGACCAGTTTATTGCCGCATTCATTGCAATATTGGGAATGGGCCACATTGCTATGCCTGCATCGGGGGCAAGGATTTTTGATCCGCCGGGAAGGCATCGCTACAAAAAGACCTTTACTCCCTTCAATGATCTTCAAATCGCGAACCACAAAGCAATCATCCAGGGTAATCGTGGCAAATGCTCGAAGTTTTTTATCCTCGCCCTCTTTGGGAAAGATACGAACCTCGGTAATTTTCACTCGCCCTCTCTCTCATTCAGCCCGCCCAATAACAATCAAAAAGAATGACAGTAAAAAACACTATCCGGCGGTAAATAATACCGCCATTTTTCGCAAAGGCGTTTTGCTTCAAGCTGATGAGAAAGTACCGCAAAAACCGTCGGGCCGCTTCCTGACATTCCGGCCCAGGAAACCCCCAATTGATGCATCCGTACAATCATTTTTTGAATGGCCGGCCTTAATTTGCAGGCAACAGGCTGCAGATCATTTTGAAAAAATTTATTTCCGGCTAGAATGGAACTGCTATTCAAAAAATCGCACGTGATTTTAACTGCGTGACTTGCTTTTGTCAAGGTAACAGGGGTAAGCTTTCGCGGGAGATTCCGGTAGATTTCCCCTGTGTTCAACCCTTCTTTAAAGGTAATCAGAACAAACCAATGCCGCCGCTTCGCCGGACAAGGATGGATCTCATCCCCCCGCCCTCTTCCGACCGCCTGATTCGTGTTATAAAGAAAGAAAGGCACATCCGCTCCAAGCGCCTGGCCTAATCTTATGAGCCGCGTCTGGGTGAGTGGTAAGCGATAAAGCTGTTTCATACCCAACAAAAAGAATGCCGCATTACTTGATCCGCCGCCCAGACCTGCTCCCAAGGGAATTTTTTTGGTCAATTGGACAGAAACTCCGCCAAGGTGAGGGAACCTCTTTTGAAGCAACCGGTAAGCCCGCGTCACAATATTGGTTTCATCCACGGCAAGGTCCGGATTGGAACAGGTTAAAGAAAACCCCTGCTTTCTTTTTATAAGGTGAAGCGTATCGGCGAGTGAAATCCGGTGAAATAAGGTAACAAGCTGGTAGTAGCCGTCGGGGTACCGGCCGACAACGCGAAGATAGAGATTCAGTTTAGCGGGACTTTGGAGAGTGAGGGAATGCATAAATCAAGCGGCAAGGGTTAAGGGGCAAGGGACAAAAAAACAAGGAAGTCACTCTTGTCTCTTGCACCTTGCCCCCTGACTTACGACCAGGATTTCTTTTTATGGCGATGCTTGCGAAGCTTTTTTTTGCGCTTGTGCTTATTCATTTTTTTCTTGCGCTGTTTTCTTGCCCAAGGCATGAGATTGCCTCCTCTGATCAATGATTCTAGTTACTTATTATTACGTTATTAGGTTATTAAGTTTTGCGTTCAATAACTTGCTAACTCAATAACCAATAACCCTCTTCCCTTTTGCTACGGAATGACCTTATTTAAAGGGTATTCAATAATGCCGGACGCGCCCGCATTTTTTAAAGCCGGGATCAACTCCCTCACTATGGCTTCGTCAATAATGGTATCCACGTCATACCAGCCTTCTTTAGAGAGCGTTGACACCGTCGGATTTTTTAAAGCCGGCAGGATTTTTAGGATGCCGGGCAAATCTTTCTTGGCCACATTCATTTTAAGACCCACTTTCCCCTGAGCCCGGATAGCCCCCTCAAGAAGCATCACAATGTTTTCCATCTTACGGCGCTTCCACGTTTCTTTATAACTCTTGTGGTTGGCAATAAATTTGGGGACAGATGTAATGAGGGTATCAATCACCCGCAAGTGATTGGCGCGAAGGCTGGAGCCTGTTTCCGTGGCTTCAACAATCGCATCGGCAAGCCGCGGCGGCTTGACTTCAGTAGCGCCCCAAGAAAACTCAACTTCGGCATTCACTTTATTTTTTTTTAGGTACTGCCGGGTGACATTCACAAGCTCGGTCACAATCTTTTTTCCTTCCAAATCCTTAATGCTCTTAAAAGAGGAAGACTCGTGAACCGCGAGCACCCAGCGCACGGAATTGCGGGTCCGTTTGGAATACTGAAGCTGGCAAAGCTCCTGGACATTGGATTCATTTTCTAAAATCCAGTCATGTCCCGTAAGCCCGCAATCCACGACGCCGTCTTCGATATAACGGGACATTTCCTGGGGTCGTAAAAGAATCACTTCGATTTCTTCGTCATCAATGGCGGGGAAATAAGAGCGCGCGCTAACGGTAATGTTGAAGCCGGCTTTCTGAAAAAGCTGATAAGTGGCTTCTTCAAGGCTTCCCTTGGGTAACGCAATTTTCAATTTATTCATGGAAGGCGGATTTTATCTTTTTACCCGGGGGGTGTCAATGAGGTGTTTGGCCGGGCAAAAGCATCGTGAGCCCAACAACCAATATTCCGACAAAGAAAAAAGAAAGAATAAATACAGGGCTGTGTTTTTTACTTTCGTTGATCGCCGCGTGAAGCGCCAGATAGACAAATCCTCCCCCAATATGAACAAGCACCCAATAAAACCAACCTCCAATTGCGAAACTGCGAAGCAATGAGACCCCCAAAATCCATCCCAGGAAAGTCAGACTTTCAAGCGCAAAGGTTGCGAATAAGGATTTGCTTTTAGAAAATCCGGATTTGACAAGAATCGCACAAAGGGCGATCCCTTCAGGAAATTTGTGAATCATAAGGGTAAGGAAGATTGAAAAATCAATACGTCTTTTTAGCTCATGCCCTAAGGCAATCGCAATCCCATCCAGAATCACATGAATGCCCAGGGCAATGGCCAGCAAAACTCCGATTTGCTGAAGGTCGGTGAGGGTATGCTCGTCGAAGTGGGAAGCGGAACAAGCAGGACAAACATGCGAAAGATAACGGCTTAAAAAATAGAATAGAAAATAGCCGGACAATAAAGCCAAGAGAGTCGAAAGAAGAGACAAATGCGATAACGCGTCGGGAACGATATGAAAAAAAGTGGTGGCAAGCAGGGATCCTGCAGCAAAACTGATCAATGCGCAAAGCTGGCGATGAGAAATCCCAATAGCGAGAACGAAGAAGGCTCCGCACCAAGCGCTTAGGAGAATCAGCAGATTTTGTATCAACGGGTGAATCATTTTGGGAACGGTTTAAACGTCTTTTCCGCCGAACCAGCGGTTTACTTTTGAAAAAACAACCAGAATCAGCAGGGCCAAAATCGTGGTAATCACGGCCGGATGATATTGCCCCATCCCGCAGGCCAGTCCAATTCCCGCCGCAGTCCAGATACCGGCAGCCGTGGTAAGTCCTTTGATCCCTTGAGGAAAACGAATAATGGCACCGGCACCGAGAAATCCGATACCGCTTACCACCTGCGCGGCAATGCGTGAGGGATCCACCTGGGCAGATCCTTTGTAAATATCATACATCTGGATCGAGACAACCATCATGAGGGCCGCACCCACACAAACAAGCGCATAGGTTCGAAACCCCGCCTCCTTGCCGTGCATCTCCCGTTCAATACCAATCAATCCGCCAAGAAAAGTCGCAATCACAAGGCGCATCGTAATATCCATATCCTGCGGTGAAAATTCAAACATAAATCCTCCCCTCCTTTACTAATTATGCCACTTTTAAGCTTGGATTTCCTGTAAGTTGTAAAGATGCTCGCTTCCCCTGCCGGTAAAGGTCAAAACCTCGGGCCCCAATCATAGCGGCGTTATCGGTTGTCAGCATTAAGGGCGGGATCCACATCTTCAAGTCTCGTTTTACTCCTTCGTCGGTGAGCGACTTCCGTAAAAGTGAATTTGCGCTCACGCCGCCGCCCACCACAATGTCTTGAACTTTATGTTCGTCGGCCGCAACAAAAGTTTTTTCCACGAGCCAATGAACACAGGCCTTTTGAAAACTTGCGGCCATATCGCAAATAAATGGACGGGACAGATTTTTTTGCTTCTGCACCGTATAGAGCACCGCTGTCTTGATCCCGCTAAAACTAAAATCAAAACGGTTTTTCTGCTTAGGTTTCGTAAAACGAAACTTTTCAGAATCGCCTTCGTAAGCTAATTTGTCAATCACCGGGCCGCCGGGATAGCCCAACCCCAAAATCTTAGCTACTTTATCGTAAGCCTCTCCCACCGCGTCATCCACGGTTTCGCCTAGCAAAGTCACGCGGCCCTTTTCATGAAGCGTCAGACAAGTATGTCCGCCTGAAACCAGGAGGCCCAAAAATCGCATAGGCTCTTTCACGCGCGGAAAAATTTTGTCATGATCAAAAATAATAAACGGGGCCACGAGATGCGCTTCCAGATGATTAACACCCACAAGCGGGACACCCAGCTCGTAACTTAATGATTTGGCAAAACAAACGCCAACCAGCAGGGACCCGATTAATCCCGGGCCTTCGGTGACGGCAACCAAATCAAGATCACGGGGTTTAATTTTTGCTTTTTTAAGCGCCTCATGAAATACCGTATCCACCTGCTCAAGCGAGTGGCGCGACGCAATTTCAGGGACAATACCGCCAAAGGGTTTGTGCCGGAAGAGGCTTGAAGATACGACATTGGACAGGATTAGCCGGCCGTTTTTTAAAACGGCAAAGGAAGTTTCATCGCATGAGGTTTCAATACCAAGCGTAAGCATCTTATTTAAAACAACCTCTTCTGTTTAAATTTAAACAAAGGTTCCATCTGTACGGGTCAAACCGTATTTGCGCCGGATTTTTGTCCGCACGCCGTGAGCGTCCAGGATCTCAATATCAACATCAGCGGGTTTTTCTTTAAAACACGCAATGGTCACCCGGCTTATTGGAATTTGAAGTGTCGCGGCACCCTGCGAGTCTCCGGCAAGGCGGTCGCATTGGTCAAAGACGCAATCCTTTTCATAAAACTCCCGCGCTTCGTTTTCTTCGGCTTCCATATCCGTCCTGTGATTGCGGACCACAAAATAAGGGTATCCATTTTCCAGGGCCAGTTCCGTCGCGCGAAGAAGGACATAATCCTCATTTTTTTCAGGGGTCGTGTCTTCATCCCCTTTATATTCAATGTAGTAAACCCCGTATTGCAGATCGAGCTCTTTATACCCCATCCCCCCCAGCAAGGCCTTTGAGGGATGATAATCATTGGGGGAAGTCGAGCATCCGCTCTGCAGCAATAGAAAAGCGGCTAAATAAATCACCAAAACCTTTCCCATTCGGATGACTTTTGGCCTGAACATCGTATCAGGGCTCCCTTTTATCAAGGCTTGGGGATTTTACTTATTTTAATTTTTGCTCGAGAATTTGGTTTGCAAGCTGAGGGTTGGCTTTGCCTTTGGATTCTTTCATCAGTTGACCGACAAGAAATCCGAGGGCCTGTTTTTTACCCGCGCGAAAATCATCGGCCACTTTGGGGTTTGCCTGAATCACGCGCTCCGCAATCGCCTCGATTTCCTTTGTGTCGGTCACTTGTTCAAGGCCTTTGGCTTTAACAATGGCTTCAGCGGATTGGCCGGTTTCAAACATAGCGGGCAGAACATCCTTGGCGATTTTACCGCTAACCGTATTGTTTTCGATCAACCGGACAAGGCCGGCAAGATCTCTGGGTTTGACGGGTGAGTTTTCAATGGAAACTTTGTGCTCGTTAAGAAGGGCAAGAAGTTCCGATTGAATCCAGTTACTGACAAGTTTGGGATTTCCTTTTTCTTTAAGACAATCTTCGTAATAATCACCAAGGTTTTTTTCCTGGACCAGAACAAATGCGTCATATTGAGAAAGGCCGTAGTCTTTCATAAACCGCTTCTCGCGGGCGACCGGAAGTTCGGGAAGGGTTTGGCGGATGGCTTCCACGGTTTCGCGTGAAATCGTAAACGGCACAAGATCCGGCTCCGGGAAATAACGGTAATCGTGCGCTTCTTCCTTGGAACGCATGGAAAAGGTCTGGCCCTTGGTTTCATTCCAAAGCCTTGTTTCCTGGATCACACGCTCGTGATTTTCCAACACGTTAATCTGTCTTTCGATTTCATATTGCGTTGCTTTTTGAACCGCCTTAAAAGAATTCATGTTTTTGATTTCGGCCTTGGTGCCAAATTGGGTTTCCCCTTTTTTTCTGACCGAGACATTGGCGTCACAGCGCAGACTCCCCTCTTCCATATTGCAGTCGCTGACTTCGAGATATTGAAGAATGGCTTTCAAAGAAACAAGATAGGCATAGGCTTCCTCAGGCGACCTTAAATCGGGTTCAGATACAATTTCAAGAAGCGGCATCCCGCCGCGGTTGTAATCCACAAGGCTTCCGTCCTTAATCCCCTCGTGCAGCAGTTTTCCCGCGTCTTCTTCCAGGTGGGCTCTGGTAATCCCAATTCTTCTTTCCTGAATCCCTCCTTCGGATGTCTTCACGTCAATGAGAAGGAAACCTCCTTTATTGACCGGCATATCGTATTGAGAGATTTGGTAAGCCTTTGGAAGGTCCGGGTAAAAATAATTTTTGCGGTCGAATTTCAAACGCTGGGAAACTTCGCAGCTTAAGGCAAGCCCGACTTTAATGGCAAACTTTAAAGCCTGCTCATTTAAAACCGGAAGCGAGCCGGGCCAGCCCAGGCAAACGGGGCAGGTGTTTTTATTGGGCTCGGCACCGAATTCCGTGGAGCACGCGCAAAATAGCTTCGACTTTGTCGCGAGCTGCACGTGCACTTCTAATCCGATGACGGGTTCGTAGTCGTAATTCATAACTTTGGTTTTCGGTTAAATAATTTCAATTCCTGTTCAAACGCATGCCCGGCTTGAAAAATCGTTTCTTCATCAAAAGGCTTGGCCGTCAACTGCAGGCCAATCGGCAGACCCGATTTTGTGAACCCGCACGGCAGTGACATGGCGGGAACTCCCGCCAGATTGGCCGGAATGGTATAAATATCCGAAAGATACATTGCCAGGGGATCGTCGATTTTTTCTCCGATCTTGAAAGGCGGGGTTGGCGCCGTGGGCCCCAGAATTAAATCGACTTTTTGGAAGGCTTTTTCAAAATCCTGACGGATTAAAGTACGGACTTTCTGGCCTTTTAAATAATAAGCATCGTAATAACCGGCGGAAAGGACAAACGTGCCCAGGAGAATCCGGCGCTTGGCTTCCTCGCCAAAGCCCTGGTCCCGGGTTTCAAAATACATTTCGCGAAGGTCTTTAGCCGGAACACGCAAACCATATTCCACGCCGTCAAAGCGTCCAAGGTTGGAACTGGCCTCGGCCACGGCCACTATATAATAAACGGCCACAGCATAAGGTGTATGCGGAAGACTGATGCCTTCAACAATTTCGGCTCCGAGATTTTTAAAAATCCTTGCGGCTTCACGGACACTTTGTTCAACTTCTGAATCAAGACCGCTCACAAAATATTCGGAAGGGAGTCCGATCCTCAAGCCCCTTACACCCCGGTTCAAAGCTTTGGTGTAATCCGGCACAGGCGCATTGGCAGAGGTCGAATCCCGGTGATCGTGTCCCGCCAAAACATTCAATAAAATGGCTGAATCTTCCACAGTTTTTGTGATGGGGCCGATCTGGTCAAAGCTTGATCCAAAAGCAATTAAACCGTAACGCGAAACGCGTCCATAGGTTGGCTTCAATCCAACCACTCCGCAAAAGGCCGCCGGTTGGCGTATCGAACCTCCGGTGTCGGACCCCAAGGCAGCGACGGTCATATCGGCCGCGACTGCAGCTGCGGACCCGCCGCTTGAGCCGCCGGGAACACGCTCAAGATCCCACGGATTGCGAACGATGCCAAAGGCAGAACTTTCCGTGGAAGAACCGAAGGCAAACTCATCCATATTGCACTGGCCGAAAATGACGGCTCCGGCATGCTTTAATTTTTCAATCACCGTGGCATCGTAAGGCGGGACATGTCCCACAAGGATTTTGGAAGCACAGGTGGTTTCTACGCCCTGAATGCAGATATTGTCTTTAATGGAAATCGGCACACCAGAAAGGGGCAAGGGGCGAGAGACAGGAGACAGGGGGAAACTTTTTTCTGGGTCAAAACGAAGAAATGCGTTAATTTGAAGGTTAAGTATTTTGACGCGTTCCGTAATAGCTTTTAGAATAGGCTCTGCGCCTTGTTTCGAGGCAAATTCAATTGCTTTTTTTACCGTAAGCTGATGCAGATTATCTGACATGAATATTTGTTCTCACCACTTGCCCCGTGTCTCTTGTCTCATGTCTCTTTCCCCCTGCCCCTTATTCCTTCTCCACAACTTTGGGAACTTTGAAAAATTTACCGTCAACTAAAGGTGCGTGCTTAAGCGCTTCGTCCCGGACTTGGGCAGGTTTTACTTCGTCTTTGCGGAAGACATTTTCAATGTTAAGCACGTGGCTTGTGGGCTCCACCTGGCTTGTGTCCAATGTCTTGAGCTTTTCCACATAGGCAAGAATGGACTCAAGGTCTTTCTCAAGTTTCTTCTTTTCTTCGGGCTTGAGGTTTAAGCGGGCAAGCTCTGCGATTTTTTCGATATCAAATGCCATTTCAGGAATCCTTTTTGGAAGGGGTTTCGCCAGCCTTCTTAGATTCTTTTGCCGGAGTTTCTTTTTGGGGCGAACTTTCCCCTGTTGGCTTGGCGGGCTCTTTTGCGGTCTTTTTATAGTCTGTCTGATAAAACCCGCTTCCTTTAAAAATAATTCCGCCGCCGCTTCCGATCATCCGCTTGACAGACAATTTTCCGCATTTCGGACATTTCCGGATCGACTTGGCCATCATGGAATGAAATTCCTCAAAATGGTGCTTGCAGGCTTCACAGCGATAATCATAAGTGGGCATTGCTTACGGGCCTCCTAAAATAGAAAAAATTTAAACGAGGGCGTATTGTAAATAGAAATCCCCCCCTTGACAAGGCGGACTTAGAATCCGCTATTTTTTCGAGTTGCCGCGGGACCCGTCGCCAACGGTTCCACCAGGATTTCGTCAGATCTTTTCGCATAAAGCCAGGCATAATGAATCCAAAGGGCATTTTAATTTCCCCAAAGCGCCGAATCTTGTTATCCACCGGAGTTGGCTTGGCGAAAAGTTCTTCCTCAACCCGGTCCCCCGTTGGCGCCACCCGCTTTCAAAACTCCAAGAGCCGTTGTCATTATTCGGAGGGACGTCGCAGGCCAAAATTTCCAATGGAAATGGGAAATTTGGACTGCGTCGAGCGAGCCCCACTCAACCCGGAGTTCATTTTTTGTGGGGCGAGCGTTCCCGCAGGATAATGACAACGGCTCAGCGTGCGGTGCTAGACCAAACTCTTGGATACTTTGTTGGAATTAACGATCTTTGATATGAAACTTGAGCATGCGGTTAAATTCGTCGAGATGGAGCCAGGAATGAAGGTTTTTCATCCGGTCTATATAAAAAAATCCGTTCACATGATCCACCTCGTGTTGAATCACGCGGGCGTGAAAACCTTTCACTGTGCGCCTGACTTTTTCACCTTTCGGCGTCAAGGCTTCAAATGTCACCCATTGGGCGCGCGGCACAAGCCCCCGGTAACCGGGAATACTCAGGCACCCTTCCCAGCCCGCTTCTTTTTCTTTGGAATATTTCACGATTTTAGGATTGATCCAGACTTCCAGCGGAAAATCGTTTGCTCTTGGATACCTGGGATTGGAACGGCACTCAAGCACAACGACCCGGTGATTTAAGCCAGCTTGATTCGCGGCAAGACCCACGCCATTCATCCGATGCATGGCACGGACCATTTGTTTTAGGATTTTTTTGAAATCAGGATTGTTTAGATGAAAAGTGGAAAGGCTTTTTATTTTTTTACGCAAGATCGGGTGGCCGATTTTGGTAATCTGAAGTTTTGCCACCTGTCCTCTTTTTCTTACTTTCGTTTATAGCCGTAAAGCCAGCGGCTCGTGGTCCGTCCGACATTACGCACGCTGTGAAGCATCTTGGCAGGAATTAAAATCTCCTCTCCCACTCTGGGGTACAGAACTTTCCCTTGCAGTTCAAGCTCCAGTTTTCCTTCAATAACCATTAGGAGTTCTTCGGTCTCATGCGAATAATTTTCCCAAGTCTGGCCCGGCGGATCCACCCAAAGCCCGCAGCTATACCCGCGCGTCTTCCAGTCTTTTTCCACTTGAATTCGATTCATAACGGCGGGAATCATACCGCATCTTTATTGCGGGATCAATAGGGAGGATAGGAAATTATCCGGCTATGTTCTGGTAAAAAGTATTTTCTTTTTCTTCGCCGGCGCTGACAGGAGAAGGCTGACGGAAGAATCGGAAGCAGGCAAACCAGGGCAGGATCAAGAGAGCAGCCAAAGGTGACATGAGCGAACCCACCATCATTGAAAATCCGAATCGCTGCGTCGGCGGGAAGTTGGAGAGCGCAAAAATCCCGAACCCCGCGGAAACAATCAACGCGTTACCTATAACAGGTTTCCAAAGCTGCAGCCGGGCGCGGATCCAGGACTCCCGATGCGTCACGCCTTCCTTTTGAAGAAAGCGCGTGCGAATGATCATATGCATAAGGGAATCGACCCCCATCCCAATGGCAATGTTGGCGGCAGGCGAAGAAATCATATCAAGCGCAACCCCAAAATGACTTAACCCTCCGAGTAAACAAACCGGAATGAAACCCAACGCAAGCGTCAGCGCAAGTGTCGTCATAAGGGAATTCGTCAAAAGCCATCCCATGACCGCAAAAAGACCGACCAGAAGAAGGACTCCGGAAATAAGGCTGGAATAAAGCAGCTCAGAGAGTTTGCCCTGCAGGACATAAAGCCCCCCCGAAAGCTGGGGCACAAATCCATTAGCACTGATAAGCGCTTCAAGCCTCCTGACATTTTCAAGGCGAGGAAGCCCGCGTTCCTCTTCCTTCATCCTCAGGATAAAAAGAGCCTGTTTGCGGTCCTGGGTCATAAAAAACCGGGTGATTTCACCAAACTGAGAGCTGTCCAGGATTTTAAGCAGCCGTTCCCGCGTAAGAAAAATCGTCAGGTGATTTCGTGCCGCTTCGGACAAAATCACGGCCATCGAAAGGGCGGACCCCACTGCGGGACCGCTTTCCAAAGCCTCGTTAAGTCTGAGAAGTCTTTTATGGGCTTTCCGGGTGTTCATTTTTCCTTCTCCGAAATCCCTCACCACAATATTTAAAAGGCTGCTTCCTCCATTACGGTCAATATAGTCAAGTCCCTGCCGGATCTCGCTTCCGGGTTTAAAGTAGGATAAAAGCGACGGATCCGTATTAAGTTTTTTTAACCCGACACCCGTGCCCGCGGCAAGGATTGCAAGCAAAACAACGGCCCAGCCAAAATTTCTTCGCAGCGTTTTATCAGAATATTTTCCTTTAAGCAGCGGACTGATTTCTTCCTGCAACGTTCCCTTTCCCGCCGCGTGCCTATGATCGAAATGAAAATCATCTTCGCGGGAAAGAAACCAGGGATAAATAAAGTAGGAGGCGGCAAACGCAATTAAGGTTCCGATCGATCCTGCGATCCCGAGTTGACGCATCGGTTCAGCTTGGACAAAGAGAAGGCTTAAAAACCCCAAAAAAGTGGTCAAAATGCTCCAAAAAGACCCTTGAATGGTTAAACGGATTGTCTCCATGAGAAGCGGGAAAGAATGGGTACGGCTGTGCTCATAAAGCAGTTTCCAGTTGAAAGTAAAAAAAACAATGGAGGAAAGCGTAATGACAAAAACCATCGTGGCGACATTGGCCGTGAGGAGCCCGATTTTAATATGAAGGAACTGATTTGCGATTAGCGTCAAAATGCTGGCATTCATGCAGGTAACAATAATCCCCGTAAGAATGCGCACCGACCTGAAAAGAAGTAAAACCATGAGCCCAAAGACAAGAAACGCAGCAAGGCTAAAAGTCTTGAAATCGAGGAAAAGATTCCGTTGAATGAGTTCCGTAATATAGGGAGCGCCGGAAATGATCACGTCAAAACCCGGCGCACGAAAGCGTTTCTGGATTTCTTCGACTTTGGGGATCATTTCGGCAAGCGGAATATTGTGCATAAAAACAGGAATGAGGGAGGCTTGTCCGTCGGGCGTCAAAATCACACGGCTCCATAAAGGACTCTTCGCGGCATCTTCCAGGTTATCCGGCCCTTTGGTCAGGGACTGGACGCTTAAAACCTCAGGCATGGCGACCAGGGCATCCGTCATTTCACCAAGTCGTTTTATGTAGGCTTTGGAATGGATATCCCCCTTCGCGGCAAAGATAATAAAGGGGGGCTGGGCAAACACCTGGGCAATGGCCTTATCGGCCTTGAATTCGGGATCGTCCTGGGAGAAGAAGAAATTCTCTTCTACCTTGGGCTTTAAATCCACGTACCGCAAAAGCGCCGCAACCGAAAAAACAGAAAAAACCAGCCAGAAAAGGGCAGGCAGAAAAACCGCCTTCCGTCCAATCCTGACCCGGGCCTTTAATAAGTGAAAGTTTTTAGTCATTGACGTGTTATGCAAATTTTGAGATTAAAATTAAATCGATTCGGCGGGAGCGATATTAACACGAATCGAAAAGAGGGTAAAGGATATCCCTTATTTTCCGGGTTATCCCACAAAAGGTAGTTTCCTTCAGGCAAGAGGGGCCCGTCGCCAACGGTTCCACCCGGATTTCGTCAGGAATTTTCGCATCAAGCAGGGTATTGAGATTCCAATGGGCATTGTATTCTCTCCAAATCTTTGAGTTTTTGCTTCCCCAAAGTTGGCTTTGCGAAAAATTCCTTCCTCAACCAGGTCCCCCGTTGGCGCCACCCTTCTTGTCCTGGCAATTGATCGGTCGGCGGGTGACACGGAGGAGGGGCTGTCCCCACAAACGAGGAGAAAAGCTTGCAGCAAAAGCCAATTCTCGCTGTTAACAAAACTCAAAGTGTTGGGGAAATTAAAATGTCTGCGGAGAGGATAATGCCCTGTTTGATGCTGAAAGCTTTTCGAGGAGTTCTGTGGGGAAACCTCCGTGGCAGGCCCTGCCGGCCAATCCAATAACTGCCAATTTGAGATGCACCCCTTATTTTTGTCAGCGGTTACTCATTCGTCAAGGAGCTATAATCATCCTGAAATGAGCCTGATTCCTCTTCCTCGTGGTGGGTCTCGGCCATAAAACAATTCGTGCATAGCACACGGCCGCCGCAAGCCATCATCACAGGATATTGATTATGACAAATGTCACATTCCTGGCCGCTTGTATCCCGAAGTTCCGGATTTTGCATCTTCATCACCTCTCATTTTTAAGCTTACCTGCTAAATTAAAAAAAAGAAAATGGGAATTGTCATCCCCGCGGAAGCGGGGATCCAAAATCTGGATTCCCGCTTAAAACCTGCGGGAATGACATAAAAAGCTGGAAGGCGTCAAACTCGATAAATTTTATTTTTTTAGAGCGGTGTGGCCCTTGCCGATGGCGGGGCTTCCGTCTTGAAGGGAAAAATCATTTTCGGAGGGGCTGCGCAACAACGGGTCCTGGCCGTAAATCCCATCTTCTTCGAGGGTGGGTAAATACGGCTGGCTGCGTCCCGGCCGGTTTTCGCAATACCATGCGTTGCGGGCGAAACGAAACGTTTCCGGGGCTGTACCTTTTCCAATATTGATTCCGCCTTGAAGCCATCCAGACTGGAAAACGACAATATTATCTGTGAATGTCCCGTTGCGGCAAGGAATTGAGCCGGGGCTTGTATTATCCTGCAGGATTCGAACTGCCCATTTCTCTGGAAGGTAAATGGTATTAAACCGCACGGTCACGTCTTCGGAACTCGCAAAAACAATCGCAGATTCGGAACCCACGATAAGGTTTCCCTCAACCCAGATATTTTTGGCTTCATAACCCTGAAACGGGGGACGGAAGCCGCTTAAGCCCGTACTTCCGCCGAGGCTTAATGCTTTAAGCCCCGCGTTTAAAAAGCGGTTTTTTGTAATCAAGATATCGGAAGTGCCGCCTTTGGTTTGAAGCCCCATTTCTCCCCGGCCGGCTGAATTTCTTACCGTGCATCCGGTCACAACCCCCTCATGGCTTCCAAGCATGTTAATGCCAGCTCCGCCGCTAGGCCAGTTTTCCACGACACAATTCTCAAGGACAAACTCGACAACACCGGTTAATTTAATCCCGTGGAAGATGCCCTTCTCGTTCCCCCCGCCTCGAATGGTAATATTTTTTAAAACAATATGCCGTGACGGCGTTTCAAAACTTCCTCCGTCATCCACATGAAAACCGTTTTCGCGCCAATCGTCAATCACAAGGTCACGAACTTCCAGGTATTCGGCATCCACAAAATGCATCCCTTCGTGCGTGCTCACAATATGCGGCGGATTGGCCGGGTCCTGAGCGGCAATGACAACGGGTCGATCCGCGGTACCTTTAATGTTTTCAAAATAAAACACCCCTTCATAGGCTCCCGAGGCAACGAGGATGGTGGTTCCAGGCTGGGCGTGTTTAACGGCTTCGTAAAAACTGTTGGCATCTTTTACGATAATTTCGCCTGCGTAAGCGGAGGAGAGACTGGAAATCAGGGCGAGGAGAAACAAATAAATTACTCGGATGTTACATTTTTTCATGCTTGAGGGGAGAGGCATTTTTCGTTGCGATGGGATTTAAATAAAGCGGATGAAAAGGCTGCGGGTCCCGTATGCGAATATCATATTCCAGGAAAAAAGGGATTTCCTGCATGCTTCCATCCTTATGCGTCAAAACCAGTTTCAGCGGGCCCTTTTTGGGCTCCACGGATTCCACAGGGACATACTGACCGGCATTGGCACGCAAATAAAATAATTTTTCCTTGGGTTTCAAACGAAAGGTCGCAAAATAGGCTCCCGATTTCTGATCCCCGCGATGCTCAACCTTAATTTTAAAAGGAATTTCCTGATCGCCGGCAAAAATTTTAACTTTGCTAACCTTGTCTAGAGTTCGCAGGGTTAACCGGCTCATCCCGCGGTCAAGCCGAAGCGATCCGTTTTCTGTATCGTAACTAAAAAGCTTCTCCGATCCGGAAATAGGCAGGACGATACGGCTTACCACTCCGGCCACGGTATCTATTTTCCCGATAGGGACATGAACCGACCCCCTCGGCGTTTCGTAGGTCACAGAAACCGGGGCATCCTGTTTGGGCAAAAAATTGAGCGGTAGAAAGCTCATATCGGATAAGGATAAAAAGAGCAAGCTCGCAACCTTGCGCCTCTTAAGACTCACCTCTTTTTTAATCCTTTCGCCGCGCCTCTTGTTAATCGTAAAGGCTCCTGCCGGATACCCTGCTAATTTGACAAAGATCCTTTTATAACGATTAATGGGTTCCACAGCAGTAGGGAATGGATATTGCCCATGTTCGGATGAGGCTTTGAGTCGAATCACGGGAATATGCGGGTTTTCTTCTCCTGTAAGCAGCTCAAAGACCTCGCGCGCCTGGAGGTCATTGCCCAAAGCGCTTTGGTGGGATTTGGGCGCAAGGTAAGGGCCCCAGTTTAAAATAGGCGTCACCCGGCTTCTTAACACGTAGACATTGGAAGCAGAGATCTGCTTGGCTAAACCACCCATAAAATCATCATGCGCAAGCACAATTACATTTTTGACTTCTTTGGCTAATTGATCAAAGAGAAGAGCATAGGACTTTGAAACTTCTTCCTCCCACGGGCGGCCCAGCTTGTAGTAAAAGGGGTTCACCTTCCACTCCCTGCCTGGCGGCAAAAGCGCGCGCATAAAAGAGGGTGCCCTCCGGTCATACCGGATATACCTCCAGGGAGGAAACATCCTGAAATAATTCAGGCTTGCTTCTTTTCGGCTTTCGCCGACCACCGGAACAAACTCAAGCTGATTCCCTTTGACGATAAACCGGGCATGAATCCCTGTGGCGGTATTGTTATCTTCAATAAAAGTAAAATCCCTGTCCGCATGAAACCTCAACAGCATAAAAATGACATAATCAAGGTCGTATTTTTGTCCCAGGTATTTCCACATCAAATAGGATTGGTGGATCCCATAAGATTTAACGCCAAAATTGATAACTTCGATGTGATCGAGCCCTGCTTTCTGAAAATGCTGTTTAAGAAATGAAGGGTAGTCGTGTCCTAAGGCCGCTTCAATACCTTGCGTATGGGAGTCCCCAAAAGTACCGATCCGGATCGTGCCGGGCTTCTTTTCAAAAGGGAATTTGATATAACTTGTGGCGGGGTGCTGTTCCTCGGTATGCGCGAAACCGAGATTTGCCATTTGAGGAGGAGTGAGTTTTGGAAATTCGGAATCCTTCTCAGTGGTTGATGCCGCCCAATCCTCATAATGCACCAATTCTTTCAGAAAATAATGATAACGTACCGCGAAAATTGAAAAAAGAATGCCCAGCGTGACGGCGAGGCAAATCAGGCCTGTCAAAAGATTATGGATTGCTTTTTTTTCCCGGGATTTTGTTTCTAACAAAGTTAAATTCATTTCTTACCTCCAAGCTCAAATAGAATTTTCCGGACCTGGGAAGAGACCGGCATCACGCTCAGACGCGACATCCGGACAAGCTCCCAACCCTTCAAGGCGGGTTTGGATTTGACAGCAGATAGAGAAACAGATTTTGGGAAATCTTTCACCGGAGCAAGGTCAACGACAAACAGTTTACCGGTTTTATCTTGTGGGTCCGGGTAGGCCGCCGAAAGAGCCTGGGCAATCCCCACAATAGCTTTATCCGCGCCTGTGTGATAAATCAAAATCTCATCTCCCGCCTTAACGGACCGTAGATGCTTTAAAGCTAAGGGATTTTTAACCCCATCCCAGACTTCCTTGCTTTTAGCTTTGAGGTCATGCCAGGAATAGGTATCAGGATCGGTTTTAAAAAGCCAGGAAGACATGCTGTTTTTTACTTGGCGCTCGCCGCCACGGCAGCAGCAGCGGGAATTTTTTCAGGAAGGGCTTTTTGCTGGTGAACAATTTGCGGCAAAGGCTGGCTATTTTTAAGCGAGACAAGCCTTTCATCAATGCGTTTGCGGATACTCGCAAGCTCAAGCTTGGCGTTACGCATTTCCCTTGAAAAAAGGTCCCTCAGCTCCTCAATTTTTTCGCGCTCGGCATCCGAAGAATCAAAAAAAGAAGCACTCAAAAGAAAACGCTGGTTTTCCTTTTCAAGCCGGTTGGACACCTGATCCGCGCGCCGGTAGCGGTCCTCCACAAGCCTGAGGTCAATTTCCGTGGGCTTTTCGCGGCCCACCACGGAAATCGCATCATGCGTCAACTGAGCTATTTCATGCGCCTGGGTTGCGGCCCGGTGGGACAAGCGGTTAACCCAGAGGAAAAGCCGCTTTGAAACAAAGGCCTCTTTGAGACGCTCGAGAACTTCCTCATTTCTTTCAAGCTGCCCGGAAGCTACCTCCAGTTCAAGGCTTGCCAAAGCAGGAATCGACGACTCGCTCAAGAGCTTGCCGATCAGGAAGACCGATGCCCCGATAAAAATCCAGAAAAGGCCTGCGGTGCGGAATTGTTCCAGAAAAGCCGCACTGCCAAAAGGGATTAATTCGGAATACCCAAACGCGAGAAGCAAAAAGAAAAGGGTGTGCAGGCTTAGAAAAACAGGCGCGCTCTTGGGGCTTCGTTCCAGCATTTTCACAAGCGCTTGAGGAAACCAGAGAAGCGCTGAAAAGTAGAAGACACAGGCGGCCAGATAAAACAGGGAAAATATGAAATTAATCCAGGCGACAACCCCGAGAAAAGGAGGCGGGGCCATTTCCGGCGAGCCCGCGGCTGCCTGAAAACTTACCACCAAAACAATCGCGGCATAAAAGGCAAGAATCAATGAAACAGAAGTAAGGCTTGTAAAATCCTTAACGTTAAGTAAACGCGCACCGGGCTTTTCTTCTTTTTGCAAAAGACCTGGCAGGTAAAAGGCAAGGATCATGACGGGATGAAACAGAATAAGAAATAAAACCTTGGCCGGATAAAGCTGCATAGGATTACCTTGAGCCGCCCCGACCGATTGGAGGGCAAAACCCAGGGCCACAAGCGAAAGAAAGGCAAACGCCCAGGTTTGGGCTTTCTCGGCATTCTCGATTGAAATTTGAGACCTTAATCTTGAGGAAAGAAACTCAAGCCAGCGGGGTTTTTCCATAGCGGGGCGTATTATAAAACCAAGTTGCTCATATTCAAAGCAGAAAAAAATTCGGCGGGAGAGCCTATCCGCTTTGCTGTTTTCGGTAAAATAGCAAAAAATCCGACGGCGGCAGAACCAGGGTTCCCTGCCGGTCTGCCTGGGGGTAGTGTTTTAAGTTACCCGTAATCAGGCAGGCCGCTCTGCCGGCAATGGCAAGCTCAAGAAAAGGTTCGTCGCTTGTATCGGGCAATGATTTTTTAAGCGGTGTTCCAACAACAAGATGCCCCTTAGCCCTGATTTGATCAAGTAAAGCGTTCACATGATGGGTGTTGAAATTGAATTTAGGCCGGTGTAAAACGCCTTGATATTCGGAAAAAACGCGGGCATCGTAACAAAGTTGAAGGATTCCGGCAGAAGTCATCCGGACAATCTCACCCGGAGCCTTAAAAGGCGTAAGAAGCCCGGCCACCAGGACGTTTGTATCTAAAACAATTCTCATTTAGAACGCGCTTTACGCTCCGCCTGAATTTCGGCATTGATCTCCTCAGCACTTATACGCCCCTTACCCGTTTTAACCGACTCAAGCTGGATAGCCTCCACCGCAGCCATCGCACGCGCCGTACGAATCGCAGAAAGTGATTCTTCCAGCGTCTCTTCAGAGGTAGCCGAAATAATCGCAATGGGCTTTCCATTTGAGGTAATGACCATTTCCTTAAGTTGACCAAGCCGTTTCCAGACTTGCGCGGATTTTCCTCTTAAATCCCTGACCGATACGAACTGCATACAAGCCTCCTTGTGTGTCTACAAAATGATACACTATTGTCACCCAAAACGCAACACGAAGCTACCTACGGAATAAGATTCGTAACGGGCGGAGAAAATAATAGAGAAAGCTTAAAAACACCGGAAGGTCGGCTGACTTTAAATCGGCCAGGGTCGGAAGGAACAAAAGGCCCAAAAAATACTGCAGCCGGTCGCGCAAACGTTCTCTTGTCCTTATCCCAAACCAGTGGGTCTCCCAGGAAACTCCGGGCTGAGAGTAAGACTCAAGGAAAAGACTTTGAGTGATCGTGCCGGCCAATTTACGGACTTTTGGATCTGCCTGAACCCTGGCTAAAATTTCCTGCGGGAGAGGGACACCGCCTATTTCCTGCGCCAGCAACAGGCCAAGATAAAGGATCCGCCGGCAGCCTGTCCGGGAAGCCGCGTCTAAAACAAAATCCCAACGAATTTCTTCGGGCACGCTCACAAGCTTGGCAACATCGCAAATCCATTGCAGCCGGTTCCAGCGGTGTTTGCTCGCGTGCACACAAAGAAGTAAAAGCAAATCCTCTTTTGAAAAAACCCTGATGTTCCTTCCGCTTAAAGAAACGTGTCCGGTTCTTTCCCACAAAGACTCAAGGTCAAAATCAAACGGAAAATACTTGGGCGCAAAACCCCAGTGAAGTTCCACAGAGGCCTGGTTCTCGCTGTGGGTTAAAAGGTATTCGCAATCAAGATCCAGAAAAACCGCTTCCTGGCGCGGTGTCAGAGGGTAATGAAGGGAATATCCCTTGGCGGTAAGAAGCTCTTTGGCTTTCAGGATGTCTTTTTTGGGGATCAGAATATCAAGATCGATAAACTGGCGCAGGGCAAGATTAACGTAAAGAACCTGGGCCAGCACAGGCCCTTTAAAAGGAATGGCAGGAATACTCCTGGATTCCAAAAGGTCTAATATTTCAAGAAGCTCCTGCGTAAGCCGCAGGTTGCGCCGGGCGTTTTCTTCAAAGGCATCCCGAAGCTGTTTGCGAAAGCTTTCAGGCGTCGATGCGGGCAGAGCTCCATAAAGAAGCGGGAGAACGCTATGCGTATTGGCAATCCTTAAAAGATAATCCCAATCAAATCCTGAAGGCGTTGAAGCACTTAGTACTGCTGAGGAAGGATGGATCGAGAAACAAATGGCTTCGACAAGAAAATTTTCTTCGGGACGGTTGAACTGAACGGCCGGCTTAACGATATTGCGGAACTCCCTGTTTCATCTGTGCCTGCCAGGACCCGGCGTAAAGTCCTTCTTTGGCTAATAATTCGTGGTGGCTGCCTGATTCCAAAATCCGGCCTTCGTCCATAACGTGAATCATATCGGCCCGCATGGCGGTCGTGAACCGGTGAGTAATCATAACCACCGTACGGCCGGCGGCCAGGCTCTGAAACCTTTCAAGCCAGCTGGTTTCGGCCCACGAATCCATCGCACTTGTGGGCTCATCAAGCAATATCAAAGGCGCCTGCCTTAAAAAAGCGCGCGCCAGGGCAATCTTCTGCCACTGGCCGACACTAAGTTCCTTCCCGCCGACAAAAGCATTGCCTAAAATGGTGGCGTAGCCTTTCGGCAGTCCGGAAATCATCGAGTCCGCCCCCGCCGCTTCAGCGGCTGCATTTATAAATGACAGCTCCGAACCCGCCAAATCCCCCAACCCGATATTTTCCTGAACCGTCGTATTGTAATGGACCGGCTGCTGGAAAAGGACCGTGATCCTGCGGCGCAAATCGCTCAAATTCATCTGGCGCAGGTCCACACCATCCATTTCGATTTTCCCTTTTTGCGGGTCATATAACCGGCAGAGCAGTTTAATGAGCGTGCTCTTGCCCGCGCCGTTGGACCCAACAATGGCCACAGTCTGCCCAGCGGGGATAAAAAGGCTGAAGTTTTTAAGCACCGGCTGCCTGGCCCCGGGATAATGAAAGGTCACGTCGTGAAAATGGATTCCATCCTGCAGGCGCAAAGACGCCGACCTCGGGCTTGCCGGATCAACGACCTTCGGCTCAAGATCGAGAAACTCAAAAAGATTGCCCAGAAAAAGGCTGTTGGCGTAAATCTTTCCCACGCTTTGAAGCAAAGACCGCATCAGCCCCTGCCCCTGATTAAACGCCTGATAAAAAAGCGCCAGATCCCCCAGGCTCGCGAGGCCGAGAAAAACACGCCGCATCATCCAGACCATCGCTGCCCCGGCGATCCCCAAAGCCGCAAGACCGGCCGCAAGTTCTCCGGCGGCCTGGGACCGGGCCAGTTTTAATTGCCCTTCTCTCAGCCGCCCGCGCAAGTCCTGGTACGCTTTTGAAAAATGATTCCCCAATCCGAACAAGCGCAGTTCAGCGGCCGTCTCGGAGCTTGTGAGCAGCCAGTCATAGTACCAGCTGCGCCGTTCATCTGTGGTTACCTTGCGGGCCCATTTGTGTTCGCGGACACCGGCATCCAGGACAATAAAAAAAGCGGGCAGCGTGCTGATAAAAAGCGCGAGCGGAATCCAAAAACCAAAAGGAATCAAAACCGCGGCCATGGCAAAAAGGGTCAGCGTATTCTGCAGGAGGCCCCCCATGCTTTCGATCAGGGCCACGGGCCGGTAGCCCGATTCGTCACGGGCCCGGTGCAAGTGATCATAAAAATCCGCAGAGTCGTAAAAGGCCATATCCACGGCCGCGGATTTTTCATGGATGAGGAAGCGGATATGATCCCTGACAAGTTCGGCTTGATGGCCTTGAATCCAGCGCGTGGCCATGCGGCAGGCTTCGGTCATCACCATCACGGCCGCCATAAGCACGGCAAAAAGCAAAACCCGCCCGAATCCCGTTCCCGGGCTTTCTGAATTCAAGGCGTTGACAAGGCTGTTGACAAATAACTTTGTAAGGTAAACCGCGGCCACCGGCAAAAATCCCTGCAGGGCTAGCAGGAAAAACCAGTCGAGCGTCCATCTTTTTGCCGCGCTCCAGACAAGTTTCAGGGCCCGCGGGACGTAGGCAAGCTGCGATAAAAGGTTGCGGAATTTAGAGGCTAAAATCCTGAGGTTTTCAATCATAAATGGAAAATTATAGCGACGGTTCTCCTAATGCTTTTTCGTTTTTGAGAACCGTCCCTGAATGTTACGCCAGCGAAAAAATTCTCTCGCTTGCGGCAAGGTCCTCTTCCACCAGGCGGACTAGATCCGGAATTTCGGAAAATGAATAACAAATCCTGAGTCTGGAAACTGGAACTTTATTGGCAATATCCGCGCATTGATGAAAATGAGCCGGTTTTTGGACAGCAGGTAATAATTGAATCCGATGGGTATGGCGAAGGAGCGCTATCAATGCTTGTTGAGACTCTAAAGGTTCAATGGCTTGCTCTTGTCCTTCTGAAAGAAGATAAATTTGTTTTAGGGGAAGCGCCTTTTGAGCAAAATTCTCCTTAAGATCGACACCTAACTTTTCATAGCCAGGGTGAATCAAGGGCAGGGATTCAGAAGGATAACCCATAAAAGCGGCTGAGTCCTTCCAGAGTTTAAGCCGGGGAAACGCAGGAGAAACGATAGGAATACCATTTTCAAACTGAATCGCAAGCTGATCATCCGCCACAAGACAATGGCCGTGAGCATTCAGAAATGCGGCGAGGGTTGACTTGCCAAAACCTGATTCTCCCAAAAAGGCGACCACCCCGTCCTCCATAACCACAGCGCTTGCATGCAGCACCAAATACCCTCGTTGCCTGAGAAGCATCGCCATTGCGGTTCCAAGAATATGAAGGCGTATTACTCGCTCATCAACACCGGAATCTGGATCCACAATCATTTCATTCCCATCTTTGACAAAGATCGTGCCCATGTCCTTCCAAAAAAGATAAGCCCTGTCATTTGTGCAGTGATATGCAAGACCGAGATCATAATCTGTTGCGACGGAATCTTCAGGGGAGCGCTTCACTTTTCCAGTATTGATTTGGACATCCCAAATCCTGGAGTCACTTTTGAAAAGCTCGGGGAAAGATAATAACGATTTTATCCCTAAACCGTAGGCCGTGTAAGAATACATCAGGTGGTTACTGGAGCTCCCGCCTTTTTATCCATCGGATCCGCTTTTTTTCCACCGCCTCCTCCAGTAATAGAAGCGATATCACCATGGATAGATAATCGCGGCGATTGGTAAGATTTTTTAGCTTTGGAAGTTATTTCATTTTTTCTACTTTCTTTATTTACCATAAGTTTTTTCACCCCTTTTTTTACGTTAATAGGTGCATTATTGCTTAAGAACAAGGGGTAAGCAATATTTTTTATTCTTAACAAAACTCTCCGTGCTGTATATAGAAGTGTGTCCTTTTGGGATTGCAATGAGGAAAGAGAAAGGGTACGAGTTCCTAACCCTGTCAGGGAGAAAGGAATCTCGTACCCTATGGAACAACTTCACTTCGAGGAACA